>Ga0255127_1000007_pt1 | contig 133359 bp, 122 predicted proteins | sample Law_Miss_RepB_8d_FD_188555 | JGI IMG/M metagenome (GOLD analysis project Ga0255127, IMG submission 188555) | Freshwater microbial communities from St. Lawrence River, New York, United States - Law_Miss_RepB_8d | ecosystem: Environmental > Aquatic > Freshwater > River | place: USA: New York...
CCGGCACGGGTGCGGGGTCAGCCGGGGGGCGATTGGCCCCATAATTCGGACATCTTCGAGGAGTTTTCCATGGCATCCGTCAACAAAGTCATCATCGTCGGCAACCTGGGCGCCGACCCCGAAACCCGCTATTTGCCATCGGGCGATGCGGTCACCAACATCCGCGTGGCCACCACCGACCGTTACAAGGACAAGCAAACGGGCGAGATGCGCGAGGCCACCGAGTGGCACAACATCACCTTTTTTGCCAAGCTGGCCGAAATCGCCGGCCAGTACTTGCGCAAGGGCAGCCAGGTGTACGTGGAGGGCAGCCTGCGGACCCGCAAATACACCGACAAGAACGGCGTTGAAAAGTACGCCACCGACATCCGCGCCGACAGCATGCAAATGCTCGGCAGCCGCCAAGGCATGGGCGGGCCTTCGGACGATGGCGGTGAGGGCGGTGGTTATGCACCGCGCCAGGCGCCTGCAGGACGTCCGGCGGCCTCCTCGCCGGCCAGTCGCCCCGCGCCCGCAGCCAAACCAGCGGCCAGCAATTTTGACGACATGGACGACGATATCCCCTTCTGATCTGCCCTGATGGGGCCTTTGGGATCTTCAAACCCTTGGTCTGTGCCAAGGGTTTTTTCATGGGATTCACTCTGGGCGGTGCAGCACACCATGCAAGGCCAGCGGGCTTTGCGGGGTTTACGTGGCGTATTGGCACAAGCTCGGTCAAAATGGTTCCATGAACGAAATCACATCCCGGTTCTTGCCGCCAGAAGACGCCCAAAGGCGTGAGTTGCACAACGAGGTGCACGCACGCCCTCCGGCCAGGGTCCGCTTGCCTGCACTGATCGTGTATGTGGCGTTGCTCAATGAGGGGGTGACGCGCGAGCAGGAGTGGGCCCAACTGCGGCTTTTGCCGGGCCATGCCGATTTGGGCCTGGACCAATTGCAGGGCAATTTTTTGCGTTTGCGTTGTGACCATTTCACCGTCAAGTGGGAGCGCCACACCGAATTCACGCGCTACTCGATCGTTCAGAATTTGCCGCCCAATGCCCAATGGGGTGCCGATTTGCCCGATTTGGCCCCGCACGTGGCCGTGGGAACCGAATGGTTGCGTGGCTTGCCGGGTCAGACCATGACGGCCATCCAGTTGGGCATGGTGACGGCAGACATGTCCTCGCCCGACTTGATCACGCAGGCCCAAAGCTGGCTGGGGCCGGGTACGGTGCTGGCGTCCCGCATGGGCAATACCGCGGATGGCCAATCCCACTCCTGCATCCTGACCCATTTCCGGATCGGGGATGATGGGTTTGAGCGCATGTTGGTGGTGGCGCCAGAGCTCACCAGCGAAGCCAGGGCGGGTCGCGTCTCGCAGCGCCTGCTCGAGTTGGAGACTTATCGACTGATGGCTTTGCGCGGCTTGCCGGTGGCCAAAAACCTGTCGGCCATGCTCTCGTCTGCCGAGGCGCAGCTGGCCGACATCACGGGTTTGCTGGAGCGCAAGGGCGAGACCGACCAGGCCTTGCTGGATTTGCTGGTGTCCTTGGCCGCCCGGATCGAGCGGGCCACGGCCGAGCATGGGTTCAGGTTTTCGGCCACCCGCGCCTACGACACCTTGGTCAGCCAACGCTTGACCGAACTTCGGGAACGCCCGATTTCGGGCACGCAGACCCTGGGGGAGTTCATGCAACGGCGTTTGTCGCCTGCCATGGCCACCGTGACGGCCACGGAAAAGCGGCTGGCGTCCTTGGCCGAGCGGGTCTCACGCACCAGCGCCTTGCTGCGCACCCGGGTGGACATTGCGACCGAAGCCCAGAACCAGGTCTTGCTGGAAAAGCTCACGCGTGGGCAGGAGCTGCAGCTGCGCCTGCAGGTCACGGTCGAGGGCCTGTCGATGGCCGCGATCACCTACTATGTGGTCAGCTTGCTCTTTTACACCTTGAAGGGCCTGCAGGCTTACGGTTTGCCGATTGATCCGGAAATAGCCGCGGCCTTGTTGTTGCCCCTGGTGCTGTGGACCGTGTGGCGCAGCCGTCAGAAGATCCAGGCCAAATTGCACCGAACGGACGCCTGAAGCGATGGAATTGCGGCAGCTGCGCTATTTTGTGCGCGTGGTCGAGTTGGGCAGCATCAGCCGGGCCGCGCTCGACATGGATCTGGTGCAGTCTGCACTCAGTCAGCAAATCACGCGTCTTGAGGGTGAGCTGTGCACCCGTTTGCTGCAGCGCAGTCCCCAAGGCGTGACGCCCACCGAGGCCGGTGTGGCCTTTTTCAGGGAGGCGCAACTGACGCTGCGCCATGCCGAACAGGCCATGCGTGCAGCGCAGCAGGCCCGGTTGACGGGCACGGTGAGTGTGGGCCTGGCACCGACCACAGCGGCAGTGCTCGGTCTGCCCCTGATGCAGGCCATGCGCGAGCGTTACCCGGATGTGCGCCTGCACATGGTCGAGAGCCTGTCGGGCCATTTGTCGACCATGCTCAATGCACGGCAGCTGGACCTGGCGGTCTTGTTTGACTTGCCCATGGGCGCCAGCCAATCGGTGCAGGCGGCGCGCCGCTGGAGCGTGTTGCCGCTGATTGAAGAGGACATTTTCTTGATCGCTGCCCGATCGTCGCGCAAGCCCCGATCACCGAGCAGTCTGCGCATGACGCAGTTGCGGGATGAGTCTCTGATTTTGCCCACCGGCCCCCATGGCTTGCGCAATGCGCTGAACGCAGCCTTCACGCGCGCCAAGATCACCCCCTCGGTGGTCATGGAAATGGATTCCCTGGCCATGTTGATGGACGCGGTGCGCGCAGGCATGGGTTCGACATTGCAGCCCTGGGCCGCCGTCGCCCGCATGCCCGATGTCTCGGACACGTTGTACATGGCGCGGATCGTGGATCACCAGGTGAGCCGGCTGAATTTGCTGTGCGGATTGTCCGACGATGAGCTCTCGCCAGCGGCGTTGGCGACCCGTGTGGTCATTGGCGATTGTGTGCGTGCCCTGGTCCGTTCGGGTGTCTGGCAGGGTGCGCGCATCAGTGACACGGCCCACAGCGAGCAGCGCGCCCCTGCCCTGTTCAAGTCCTGACCAGCGATTGACGCCGTCCTGGTCGCAAATCCCGGAGCAGGTTGTACAGTTTTTCGGCGGCGGGTGTGAAGCTGCGACCCTTGCGCCGGATCAGCCCGATACGGCGCGTGATGATCGGATCGAACAAGGGAACGCTCGCCAGCACTGGATGGTCTGCGCTGGGCATGGCCAATGAGGGAACGGCAGCTACGCCCATGCCGGCTTCGACCAGCCCGAGCAAAGTGGTCACATGCTGCGCCTCGTAGATGCTTTGAGGACGCTGCTCTGCCGAAGCCAGCGCCAAATCCATCAGCATGCGGTTGCCGGATGATTTGGAGACCGACATGAAGTCGTATTGGCCCAGCTCCTTCCAGCTGACGCGCCTTTTTTTGGCCAGCGGATGGTCCTTGCGGCAGGCGGCCACAAAGCGTTCTTCCAGAATGCTGCGAAATTCAATGCCGGGTTCGTCATTGCCCATGAAGTTCACACCGAAGTCGGCTTCACCACTGGCGACCACAGAGAGAACCTCGTTGGCACTGGCGTCATGGACCTTGATGCGCACGCGCGGGTATTGAGCGTGGTAAGTGCGCAGGACTTGGGGCAAAAAATAGTAAACCGCAGAGGGCACACAGGCGACGGTGACTTCGCCCATGCGTGCACCACCCACTTCCTGGATGCCCAGCAAGGTCTCGTCGAGTTCGTCCAGCAACAGACGTACCTTGCGCGCGAAGTCGCGCCCCACGCCCGTCAGGCTCATGCTGCGTGTGCTGCGGTCAATCAGTTTGACGCCCAGTGCGGTTTCCAGTTTCTCAATTCGGCGACTGAAGGCGGGTTGCGAGATGTGAACGGCTTCTGCGGCTTTGCGGAAATTGCCCAGTTCGGCGGCCGCAGAGAAAGCTTGCAAATCATGCAGATCAAAATGGATGTTCATTTTCAGTTTTTTGTTTTTTGCATGAATAAATAAAAAAAATGCAATTCACAAAATTCTACACAGATGGCATCGTCCACACCCATGACAAATTCATTGCCTTGTGTCTTGATGCGTGCGGGGACTTCGCGTGGCCCCTACTTCCTGCGTGAGTGGCTTCCGCAAGACGTCACTTTGCGTGATCGCGTGCTGCAATCGGCCATCGGTTCTGCTGATGTCACACACATCAACGGACTGGGTGGCGGAACCACCTTGACCAGCAAGGTGGCCATCGTTTCCCGTTCCTCCCGTGACGATTGCGATGTGGATTACCTGTTTGCACAGGTGGGGCCAAACGGCGTGGACACCAAACCCAATTGCGGCAACATGCTGGCAGGTGTCGGTCCTTTTGCCATCGAGCAAGGACTGATTCAGGCGTCAGAGGGCACCACCACGGTTCGTGTGTACAACGTCAACACCGGGGCTCGGATTGATCTGCAGATCCAGACGCCTTTGGGCCGGGTCGTCTATGACGGCGACACCGCCATCGACGGCGTGGCCGGCACTGCAGCGCCGGTCTATTTGAGTTTCATGGATGTGTGGGGCGCTGTGACTGGCCAGTTGTTTCCGACCGGGCAGCGCATCACGGTCATCGATGGGATCGAGGTCACCTGCATCGATGCGGCGATGCCCATGGTGCTGATGCGTGCCAGCAGCATGGGGGTGTCCGGCACCGAGACAGCCGCGCAGCTGGATGCGATGCCATCGCTTCTGGAGCGGATGGAGCGCATCCGTTTGCAGGCGGGTGTGTTGATGGGCTTGGGGGATGTCTCCAAGAGCGTGATGCCCAAGCCGGTGCTGGTCAGCCCAGGGGCCGACGACAACAGCATTGTGTCCCGTTATTTCACGCCCTGGCGTTGTCATACAGCCCATGCGGTGACCGGCGCCATTGGCATCGCCACCGCCTTGGGCCTGCCTGGCACGGTGGCCAGCGGCGCCGCGCCCAGTGCAGGTGTGCGGACCATCCATGTGCACCACCCTTCTGGCGTGATTCAAATTGTGATCGATGTGCAGGCCTCGCAAGGGCAACTCGAGGTCGTTCGTGGCTCGGTGGTGCGCACCGTTCGCAAAATCATGGAAGGCCAATTGTCCCTGCCCGCTGATTTGGCTTTTTCTTGAGGAGTTGTTGATGTGTTCAAGGTATTTCGATAAAGCGCTCGTGCTGGTCGCGGCATGTTTTTTGGGCGTGGCCCAGGCTTTTCCGGACAAGACGATTACCATTGTGGTGCCCACCGCTGCTGGAGGTGGCAACGATGCGATGGCGCGGGTCATCGCCCAAAAAATGGCGCCCTTGCTGGGGCAGTCGCTGGTGGTGGAAAACAAGGCGGGCGCCAACGGTTCGATTGCCTCGGAGTTCGTTGCCCGTGCGGCGCCAGATGGTCACACCATTTTGTTCGGCTATGTGGCCACCCATGCAATGAATCCTGCATTGCAGAAGTTGCGTTATGACCCTCTGGCCGATTTTGAACCCGTGGGTCTGGTGGGCTATTCGCCCACACTCATGGTGGTGACACCCCAATTGAAGGCCTCGGATGCCAAAGCTGTTCTGGCCAATATCAAATCCAACGATGGCAAGTTCAGCTATGCCTCAGCCGGCAATGGCACTGCGCCGCACTTCGCGGCTGAGTTGTACAAACTGAACATGAAAGTCAATCTGATGCATGTCCCCTACAAGGGATCAGCACCCGCCGTCAACGACACGGTGGCAGGCCATACACAGATCATGTTCCCGAGCCTGTTCACCGCCTTGCCGCATGTCAAGTCCGGCAAATTGCATGCTGTTGGCGTCGCGGGTAACCGCCGATCATCCGCTTTGCCGGATGTTCCCACACTGAAGGAGTTGGGTGTGCCCGGCGTGGATGTGACACAGTGGTACGGTCTTTTTGTGCCTGCCAAAACACCCAAGTCCGTGGTCGAAAAACTCAATGCAGCCTTGAACAAGGTGCTGTCCGACAAGGACACGGTGACGCGAATTGAGGCTCAAGGCGCGGATGTTGAAACCAGCACGCCTGAGGAACTGAGAACACTGGTTCGCGAGGACCTGGCCAAGTGGCGTCACGTGGTCAAGCAGGCAAAACTCACAGCCGATTGAGCGCCTTTGGGTATCACGAAGGGTGATACCCACATTCGGGCCACGACCTTTGCAGGCACAGGAATGGCGTCTAGAGTTGACGACTGTTTCCAACATGAACGGGCAAGCTGCGTTCGCGCATCGGGCACTTCACCAGCGGGGTGAGTCACACCTCCTTGTGGGCCAATGTCCTCCGGGTGCGAAGATCCCGGTGCACGGGGTACGGCGCACGTTCCAGTTCTGATGCTGACCTGAATCGGCTTTCGAAAGTTTTTATGTCTGTGGATGTTCTGGTGATTGGCGGCGGCAACGCCGCACTTTGCGCGGCCTTGATGGCCCGTGAAGCGGGTGCCACGGTGATGGTGCTGGAGTCTGCTCCCCGGGAGTGGCGCGGTGGCAATTCATCCCACACGCGCAACCTGCGGTGCATGCACGATGCACCGCAAGACGTGCTGGTCGATGCCTACCCGGAAGAAGAGTTCTGGCAGGACCTGCTCAAGGTCACAGGGGGGCTGACCAACGAGCACCTGGCGCGCCTGGTCATTCGGCATTCGGCCACATGCCGGCCCTGGATGGTCAAGCACGGCGTGCGTTTTCAGCCTTCGCTGTCGGGTGCTTTGCACACGGCACGGACCAATGCGTTTTTCATGGGCGGGGGCAAGGCCCTGATCAATGCCTATTACCGAAGCGCCGAGAAGCTCGGTGTGCAGATCCACTACAACGCCGAAGTGGATGGTCTGGAATTGGACCAAGGGCGTTTTGTGGCCGCGTCGGTCAAGCACAAACAAGCCGATGGCAGCGTGCGGCCTGAACGCATCGAGGCCAGTGCCTGCGTGCTGGCAGCGGGCGGCTTCGAGTCCAACCGCGAGTGGCTGCGCGAGGCCTGGGGCCCGAACGCGCAGGGCGAATACCCGGCCGATCAGTTCCTGATCCGGGGCACGCGCTTCAATCAGGGCGTTCTGCTCAAGCACATGCTGGAGCAGGGCGCTGACCGCATTGGCGACCCCACGCAGGCGCACATGGTGGCCATTGACGCGCGTGCGCCCCTGTACGACGGCGGCATTTGTACCCGCATCGATTGCGTTTCGCTGGGCGTGGTGGTCAACCGGGAGGCCCGTCGTTTTTACGACGAGGGCGAAGACTTCTGGCCCAAGCGCTATGCGATCTGGGGGCGGCTGGTGGCCCAGCAGCCCGGGCAGGTGGCCTACTCCATCATCGATGCCAAGGCGGTGGGCCGTTTCATGCCGCCGGTGTTTGAAGGCACCCAGGCCGACAGCCTGCCCGAGCTGGCCCGCAAGCTGGGTCTGGACGAGGCCACCTTCATGCAGACACTGAACGATTACAACGCGGCCTGCCGAGAGGGCACGTTTGACCACACGGCGCTGGACGATTGCCACACCGAAGGGATCACGCCGGCCAAAACCCATTGGGCACGCCCATTGGACACCGCCCCTTTTTATGCCTACGCCGTCAGGCCCGGCGTCACTTTCACTTACCTGGGCCTCAAAACCGATGAAACGACCGCTGTGCGATTCCAGGACCAGCCCAGCCCCAATTTGTTTGTGGCGGGTGAGATGATGGCGGGCAATGTGCTGGGCAAGGGTTACACCGCCGGCGTGGGCATGACGATTGGCACGGCCTTTGGACGCATCGCGGGCGAGCAGGCGGCCCAATCGGTCAAGGCCCAGAAACAGGGAGCGCACCATGCAAACGCTTGAGGCCTTGACCCAGGATGCCCGCGCCTTGGCGCGGGGCGAGCTGACCGTGCCCGAGGCCGAGGTGGCGCGCCAAATGCATATTTGCAATGGCTGCCGTTATTGCGAAGGCTTTTGTGCGGTGTTTCCGGCCATGACCCGGCGCCTGGAGTTTGGCAAGGCCGATATCCACTACATGGCCAACCTGTGCCACAACTGCGGGGCTTGTCTGCACGCCTGCCAATATGCACCGCCGCATGACTTTGCGATCAACGTGCCCAAGGCCATGGCCCAGGTGCGCGGGCAGACTTATGCCGATTACGCCTGGCCACCCGCCTTGGGTGGCCTGTACCAGCGCAACGGACTGACTTTGTGTGTGGCTTTGGCTGCAGGCTTGGCCCTGTTTCTGGCGTTGGCCATGCTGCGCCAAGGCACGCTGTGGTCTGCGCCCGTGGCAGGCGGCTTTTATGCGGTGTTTCCGCACAACCTGATGGTCAGCCTGTTTGCGCCCATTTTCCTGTTTGCGGTGCTGGCGCTGGCGCTGGGTGTGCGGCGCTTCTGGCGCGACGTGACACCTGCCACCAGCGGGGCCGATCTGACCACTCCTGCCGCGGCCGAAGCGGCGCACGCGGCTTTGCGCCTGAAGTACCTGGACGGCGGCCATGGCGAGGGCTGCCACAACGAGGACGATGCCTGGACCCAGGCACGCAGGCGCTACCACCACCTGACGTTTTACGGTTTCATGTTGTGCTTTGCCGCCACCAGCGTGGCCACGCTCTACCACTATGTGCTGGGCTGGCCCGCACCGTATGACCTGACGACCTTGCCCAAATTGCTGGGGGTCATAGGCGGGATCAGCCTGACGCTGGGGACGGCTGGTTTGTGGCGCCTGAACCTGCGCCGCCACCCCGAGCACGGCGATGCCACCCAAAAGGCCATGGACCGGGGCTTCATCGCCTTGCTGTTCCTGGTGAGCGTGACGGGTTTGGGGTTGTGGTTGGTGGGGCAAACCGCCGCCATGCCGCTGATGTTGGCACTGCACCTGGGCGCGGTCATGGCCTTGTTCCTGACGCTGCCTTATGGCAAGTTTGCCCATGGCATTTTCCGCACAGCCGCCTTGCTGCGCTTTGCCATTGAAAAGCGCCAACCCAACCGATTGGGGCTGGGTGGGGAGTGAGCTTTTGAAGGGGTTGCTGCGCTCAGTGCGCTTGCAGCAGATCCTGGCCGGAGTGTGTGTGGGCCGAGTGGATCACGCCCCCGCCCAGGCATACCTCGCCGTCGTACAGCACGGCGCTTTGGCCAGGCGTCACGGCCCACTGGTCTTCGTGGAAATCGAGCGCGAAACCCGCGGGCTCATCGGCCTGGGCCCAGGAGCGGTACAGGCAGGGCGCATCGGCTTGCCGGTAGCGCGTTTTGGCCGCAAACGCGCCTGGGGCGGGGACCTGGCCGGCGCACCAACTCACATCGATGGCCTGCAGCCGGGGTGAGAGCAACCAGGGGTGATCATGTCCTTGCACCACCCACAAGGTGTTGTTCGGGATGTCTTTGCGGGCCACAAACCAGGGCGTGTGCTCGCCGCCGCCTTTTGGGGCGCCTTTGGCCTTGATGCCGCCAATGCCCAGTCCCTGGCGCTGACCCAGGGTGTAGAAGCTCAGGCCCACGTGCTGGCCGATGGTGCGGCCTGTCGGGTCCTTGATGGGGCCGGGTGCCTTGCTGATGTAGCGGTTCAAAAACTCGCGGAAAGGGCGCTCGCCAATGAAGCAGATCCCGGTCGAATCCTTTTTCTTGGCATTGGGCAGACCGATGTCCTGGGCGATGCGGCGCACATCGGTCTTGTGCAACTCACCCACCGGGAACCAGGTTTTGGACAGCTGCGCCTGGTTCAGACGGTGCAAGAAATAGCTTTGGTCTTTGCTCGGATCCAGGCCCTTGAGCAACTCGAACAATCCGCTGGCCGTGTTCTTCCGCACTCGGGCGTAGTGGCCAGTGGCAATTTTTTCGGCCCCCACCCGCATCGCATGGTCCAAAAAGGACTTGAACTTGATTTCGGCGTTGCACAGGATGTCCGGGTTGGGCGTGCGGCCGGCCTGGTATTCGCGCACAAATTCCGAAAAGACCCGGTCTTTGTAGTCGGCCGCAAAATTCACATGCTCGATCTCGATGCCCAGCACATCGGCCACGGCGGCCGCATCCACAAAGTCGACGTTGGACGAGCAGTATTCGCTGTCATCGTCGTCTTCCCAGTTCTTCATGAAGATGCCAACGACTTCGTGGCCCTGCTGCTTGAGCAGGTGGGCTGTCACGGCCGAATCGACGCCGCCGGACAGGCCGACGACCACACGCTTGAATTTGGACATGGCGGCATTATCCTTTGCTCCGCCCGGTCATGCCCGTTCGGGGCTGGGGGCTGGCATCACGGTTCAGACTAATAATGGCGCGTCTTATTTCTTGAAATCATGTCCAGTACTTCGACCCCCAACCTGACCTTGCGCGCGCGTTGTCGTCATGCGTGCCGGCAGGTTTTCATGCTCACTTACCGGGGTTTGTCTGCGGTCGGGGTGCTGGTGGCCGCCTTGTTGCTGTTGCTTTGGCTTCAACCGCCCTGGTTGCTCCCGGTGGAGCAAGGTTTGGCCGCGTGGTTGCGTGAGCGCAATGTCCTGGCCCCCTGGTGGCCTGAAAACACTGCCGAGAGGGCCACGGCTGTGCATTTGCATGATTTGCCGCCCCAACAGGCGCTGGTGGCCAACTGGTTGGCACGCAAATACCGGGTGGCGCCGGAGCCCTTGGCGGCCCTGGTGGCCGAGGCCCATGAGCTGGCCAGGACATCCCGATTGCCGGCGCATCTGATCCTGGCGGTCGTGGCCACCGAGTCCGGTTTTCACCCTTATGTGCAAAGTCAGGCGGGTGCCCAGGGCTTGATGCAGGTGATGACGGGCATCCATGTGCAACGCTATGAGGCTTATGGCGGACGTTTGGCGGCTTTTGACCCGGTCACCAACCTGCGCGTGGGGGTGGCTGTGCTGGCCGATGCCATCAAGCTGCGTGGCGGATCGCTCGAAGACGGCCTGAAGTTTTACCTGGGAGGCTATGCCTTGACCGAAGACAACGGCTACGTGGCCAAGGTCCTGGCAGAGCAGGCGCGGCTGGATGCGGTCGCCGCTGGCCAGCGCTTGCCGCTGGACTGAGCCCTCAGGCCTGTTGCGGTTCTGGCTGACGCAAGCTCACATTCTGCTGAAGAAAATCGTGCTCATCACCAAGCCGGTGACGATCACCAGCCAGCGCACCCATTGCGCCGGAAGACGCTTGGCCAAACGGGCGCCTGCCCATCCACCGGCCGTGGCCAGCCCCATCATCCACAGCGCTTGAGGCCAGACAATGGCACCCGCCAGTGCAAAGGCGAGCACGGAGAGCAATGACAACACAAAGGAGTTGAGGTTTTTCAGCGCATTGACGGTGTGCAGTTTGGATTCACCGGTCAGGGTGTAAAGCGCCATCAGCAAGATCCCCAACCCGCCATTGAAGTAGCCGCCATAAATGGCCACCCCCATGAGGCCTGGCAGGCGCCATGCCGGGTAACCTTGGCCGGCTTGGCGTTTGGCCAGCATCGGGCCCGCCGCAAAAAGTGCCGTGGCCAGCAGCAACAGCCAGGGCACCAGACCGGAAAAGACCTGGGCCGGGGTCACCAGCAGCAAACCAGCACCCAGCAGACCGCCCACAGCGGCAACCACCACTTCCCGCTTGACCTGTGAGGGGGGCAAGGCCTGAAGTTCCGACCGGAAGCCCCAGGTGCTGCCCAGATAGCCTGGGCTGACAGCGATGGCGCTGGTGGCGTTGGCGGCGATGGGAGGGACACCTGCAAAAACCAGCGCCGGAAAAGTCAGAAAGCTGCCGCCGCCGGCGATGGCATTGAGAACGCCCGCCGCAAAGGCCGCCACGCCCATGAGCAGCCAAAGGGCTTCGCTGGACCCGGCCATGTTCATGACCGCAAGGGCGGCAAGTTGGCCACCGCCGCATCGGTGTGGATCACTTCCAGGGGAAAGCGTTGTCCGGCCAGATGGTCTTCGATGCACTTCAACACCAAGGGGCTGCGGTGGCGCTCGGCACTGTCGCGTATTTCCTGAGGGGTCATCCAGACCGTGCGCACGATGCCTTCGTCCAGTTTCAGGTGAGTCTGCACATCGCCGATGTCCCCACAAAAGGCCATGCGCACATAGGTGATGTCTTCGCCGCTGCTGGGTCTTTGGAAGCGAGACAAGTAAATGCCCACTAACGCAGTAGGCCTGAAGGGATGAGCCGTTTCCTCCAGGGTTTCGCGGGCGCAGCCTTCGGCGGGTGATTCTCCGGGGTCGAGGTGACCGGCCGGGTTGTTCAGTCGCAAACCCTCCTGGGTGTGTTCTTCGATCAACAGGTAGCGGCCTTCTTTTTCAACGATGGCGGCCACGGTGACATTGGGTTTCCAGCGTGTGTCCATGTGGCGGATTATCGGCCCAGTCGGCGACAGGGCCCGCGGTCAAGACCGGTGCCCGCCCTGCTGGGCTTGGGCGGGGAGAGGCCCCGTGTGGGGCCCGGTATGGGTCTGGGTGAGGCCACCGATGATCTTGCAACGGGCTGGGAGACATGGACTTCGGTTAAGCTGGAAGGCAAACCGTTTTTTCTGGATTCAGTGAGGAGACTTTCATGCAGACAGGCGATCACGCCCCCACGCCGCAGCGCATTGGCGTGCCCAAGGAGATTTTTCCCGGTGAAAAACGGGTGGCCACGGTCCCCGATGTGGTGACCAAGCTGGTCAAGCTGGGTTTTGCCGTGGTGGTGGAACAGGGTGCGGGCGACTTGGCCGACCTGTCCGATGCCGCATATGTCGAAGCCGGTGCGACGATCGCCCCCAACGCCGCAGCCTTGTGGAGCGGCAGTGACATCGTCTTCAAAGTCCGCGCGCCCACCCCCGACGAGGTGGCACTGATGCACGAGGGCCAGACGCTGATTGGCTTTTTGTGGCCCGCGCAAAACCCCGATCTGATGCAGCAGCTGTCGGCCAAAAAGGTCACGGCACTGTCGATCGATGCGTTGCCCCGCACTTTGAGCCGTGCCCAGAAGATGGACGCACTGACTTCGATGGCCGGTGTCAGCGGCTACCGCGCCGTGGTCGAGGCGGCCAATGCCTTTGGCCGTTTCTTCAACGGCCAGATCACCGCCGCTGGCAAGGTGCCGCCGGCCAAGGTCTTCATCGCCGGGGCGGGCGTGGCCGGCTTGGCCGCGATTGGCGCGGCCGCCAGTCTGGGCGCCATCGTGCGCGCCAACGACACCCGCGCCGAGGTGGCCGACCAGGTGGTCTCGCTGGGCGGTGAGTTCGTCAAGGTGGACTACGAAGAAGAAGGCTCGGGCGGCGGCGGTTACGCCAAGGTCATGAGCGAAGGCTTCCAGGCCGCGCAGCGCGAGATGTATGCGCAGCAGGCCCGCGAGGTGGACATCATCATCACCACCGCGCTGATTCCCGGCAAGCCTGCGCCCAAGCTGATCACGGCCGACATGGTCAAGAGCATGAAGCCCGGCAGCGTGATCGTGGACATGGCCGCCGAGCAAGGCGGCAACTGCGAATTGACCGAGCCCGGCAAAGCCGTGGTCCAGCACGGCGTGACCATCGTGGGCTACACCGACCTGGCCTCGCGCATGGCGCGCCAGTCCTCCACCTTGTACGGCACCAACCTGTTTCGCCTGAGCGAAGAACTGTGCAAGACCAAGGACGGCGTGATCAACGTCAACATGGACGACGACGCCATCCGCGGCCTGACGGTGGTCAAGAACGGCGACATCACCTGGCCTGCGCCGCCTTTGGCTGCAGCACCCAAGCCGGCACCCAAGCCCGCGGCAGCCCCCGCTGCCAAAAAAGGCCATGGCCATGGCGAGCCTTCGGGCCCCATGCCCGTGGGTCAGTTGCTGGCGGTGGCGGCTGTCACGGCAGTGCTGTTTGTGTTGGTCGGCGCCTACGCACCCGCAGAGTTTTTGTCGCACTTCACGGTGTTTGTGCTGGCCTGCTTTGTCGGCTACATGGTGGTGTGGAACGTCAAGCCTGCCTTGCACACCCCACTCATGAGTGTGACCAACGCGATCAGCTCCATCATTGCCATTGGTGCGCTGGTTCAAATTTCGCCCATGGCCGATGCCGCCGATCGACCCAACATGTTGATCATCATCCTGGCTTCGGTGGCGCTGATCTTGACCGCCATCAACATGTTCGGCGGTTTCGCCGTGACCCAGCGCATGTTGGCGATGTTCCGAAAATAATGACCTTGGGGACAGAGCTTCAGCGCTGTCCCCGACCGATCAAGAAAAGAGACTCTTATGACATCCAGTTTGGCCACCGTCGCCTACATCGGCGCGACCATTCTCTTCATTCTCAGCCTGGGCGGATTGTCCAACCAGGAAACCGCACGGCGCGGCAACCTCTACGGCATGATCGGCATGGCCCTGGCTGTGCTGGCCACTGTGTTGGGTCCCCAAGTCACCGCCGCGGGCATCCCGTGGATCGTGGGCGCCTTGGTGATCGGCGGTGCCATCGGCCTGTATGCCGCGCGCGCGGTGCAGATGACGCAAATGCCGGAACTCGTGGCGCTGATGCACAGCATGGTCGGCATGGCCGCTGTCTTGGTGGGTTATGCTACCTATGTGGACCCTGAAGCCACCAAAGGCTTTGAAGGCGCTGCACACGCCATCCACGCGATGGAAATCTACATCGGCATCTTCATCGGTGCAGTGACCTTCTCTGGTTCTGTGGCCGCTTTCGGCAAGCTCTCGGGCCGCATTGGCGGCAGCCCCTTGCTGCTGCCGGCTCGCCACTGGATCAACCTGGCGGGCTTGCTGGCGGTGGTGTATTTTGGTCGCATGTTCTTGCAGGCCGAAACCATCGAAGAAGGCATGTTCCCCTTGTTCGTCATGAGCGCCATCGCTTTGCTGTTCGGCATCCACATGGTCATGGCCATTGGCGGCGCCGACATGCCGGTGGTGGTGTCCATGCTCAACAGCTATTCCGGATGGGCTGCTGCCGCCACCGGCTTCATGCTGAGCAACGATTTGCTGATCGTGACCGGTGCGCTCGTGGGCTCCTCGGGCGCCATCCTGTCCTACATCATGTGCAATGCCATGAACCGCAGTTTCATCAGCGTGATTGCAGGGGGCTTTGGCACCACGGCGGCCGCACCCAAGCCGGCAGGCGGCGCGGCCGAGCCGGTCGGCGAAGTCAGCCCCATTTTGGCCGGCGAGACCGCCGAGATGCTGCGCGAGGCCAAGAACGTGATCATCGTGCCCGGCTATGGCATGGCCGTGGCGCAAGCCCAGCACACCGTGTTCGAGATCACCCGCACCTTGCGCGAAAAAGGCGTGAACGTCCGCTTCGGCATCCATCCTGTCGCGGGTCGCATGCCCGGCCACATGAACGTGCTTTTGGCAGAGGCCAAAGTGCCCTACGACATCGTGTTCGAAATGGATGAACTCAACGACGACTTCCCGGACACCGATGTGGCCATCGTGATCGGTGCCAACGACATCGTCAACCCGGCGGCACAGGACGACCCGACCAGCCCGATCGCCGGCATGCCGGTGCTCGAAGTGTGGAAAGCGCGCACCAGCATCGTCATGAAGCGTTCCATGGCCAGTGGTTACGCAGGCGTGGACAACCCGCTGTTCTACAAGGACAACAACCGCATGTTGTTTGGCGATGCCAAGAAAATGCTGGACGAGGTCTTGGTGGCCTTGAAGTCCTGACACCGCACCCTGTGCACCACCATGAGGGGCTGAATCAGCCCCTTTTTTTCGCGTAAACCCCAAGGCTGCTCACGTCAGCCGCGCGTCAGTTTTCAGTTAGACTGAATTTCAGGAGAACCTCAAATGACGCAACCTTTTTGGCTGAAAAGTTACCCTGACGGCATACCGGCTGATGTGGATGTCGGCCGTTACAGTTCTTTGGTGGGCTTGCTGGAAGAGAGTTTTTCCACCTATGCCGATCGGACCGCCTACAGCTTCCTGGGCAAGGACATCAGTTTTGCCCAGACCCAAGAGGAAAGCCTGGCCATGGCGGCCTATCTTCAATCTTTGGGTTTGAGCCAAGGGGACCGCGTTGCCATCATGATGCCCAACGTCCCCCAGTATCCGGTTGCAGTGGCGGCCATCCTGCGGGCAGGTTTTGTGGTGGTCAATGTCAACCCCCTGTACACAGCCCGAGAACTGGAGCACCAACTCAAGGACTCGGGGGCCAAGGCGATCGTGATCATTGAAAATTTTGCGGCGACCCTTGAAAAATGCATCGCCCAAACGCCGGTGCAGCATGTGGTGCTGGCGGCCATGGGCGATCGCCTGGGCCTGCTCAAAGGCGCTTTGGTCAATTACGTGGTGCGCACGGTCAAAAAAATGGTGCCACCCTTCAGTTTGCCGCAGGCGGTACGTTTCAACGACGCCCTCAGCACAGGTCGACAGCAGGCCTTTCGCAAACCGGAACTGAACGGTGACGACATCGCGGTTCTGCAGTACACCGGGGGCACGACGGGTGTTTCCAAAGGGGCGGTTCTGTTGCACCGCAACGTGATCGCCAACGTTTTGCAATCCGAGGCCTGGAACGAGCCGGTCATGAAACGCATCCCCGCCGGGGAGCAGCCCACGTCGGTGTGCGCCTTGCCGCTCTATCACATCTTTGCCTTCACGGTGAACATGATGCTGGGCTTGCGCATGGGGGGCAAAACCATCCTGATTCCCAATCCGCGAGATTTGCCAGCCGTGCTCAAGGAGCTGTCGCAGCACACGTTTCACAGCTTTCCGGCCGTCAACACCTTGTTCAATGGCTTGGCCAACCACCCTGATTTTGCCAAGGTCAACTGGTCTAACCTCAAGGTGTCTCTGGGGGGAGGTACCGCCGTGACCCCCCATGTCGCCAAGCTCTGGCTGGAAAAAACCGGTTGTCCGATTTGCGAAGGTTACGGTTTGTCCGAGACCAGTCCCTCGGCCAGTTGCAACCCGACCACCAGCACCGAGTTCACGGGCACCATTGGCGTGCCTTTGCCGGGCACCTGGATGAAATTGATCGATGACGATGGCCTCGATGTCACCGAGCCGGGCCAATCCGGAGAGATTGCCATCAAGGGACCGCAAGTCATGGCCGGGTACTGGCAACGGCCGGACGAGACGGCCAAAGTCATGACGGCCGATGGTTATTTCAAATCCGGAGATGTGGGGACCGTGGATGAGCGGGGCTTTTTCAAGATCATTGACCGCAAGAAGGACATGATTTTGGTCAGCGGCTTCAACGTGTACCCCAACGAAGTGGAGGAAGTGGCTTCGGCTTGCCCGGGTGTGCTGGAGTGTGCAGCCATTGGCGTGCCCGATGAGAAAACCGGTGAAGCCGTGAAATTGGTGGTCGTCCGAAAAGACCCCGCCCTGACGGAGGGACAGATCATGGCCCATTGCCGTGAACAGATGACCGCATACAAACAGCCTCGGGTGATCGAGTTCCGCGATGAATTGCCCAAAACACCGGTGGGCAAAATCTTGCGGCGTGAACTGCGCAGTCCGAAATGAAGAGTTGCGGCGGGTCGCTGTCTGCTATTGGAGCCAGCCCCGACGGCGGAAATACCACATCGGCACCACGGCGCTGGCGACCATCAGCACGATGGCCATGGGGTAGCCCCAGGTCTGGTTGAGCTCGGGCATGTACTGGAAGTTCATGCCGTAGATGCTGGCGATCAAGGTGGGCGGCAGCAAGGCGACGCTGGCCACCGAGAAGATCTTGATGATCTTGTTCTGGTTGATGTTGATGAAACCGACCGTGGCATCCATCAAGAAGTTGATCTTGTCGAACAAAAAGGCCGTGTGCGAGTCCAGCGAGTCGATGTCGCGCAGGATCTGGCGCGCCTCTTCAAACTGCTCGGCGTTGAGCATTTTGGAGCGCATCATGAAGCTCACGGCGCGGCGCGTGTCCATCACGTTGCGGCGGATGCGGCCGTTCAGGTCTTCTTGCCGCGCAATCGCGCCCAGCACTTCACCGGCCAGCGCGTCGGTCACATCGCCCGACAGCACCTGCTTGCCGGCTTTTTCGAGTTGGTCGTAAATGCCTTCGAGCGTGTCGGCCGAGTACTCGGCATCGGCGTCAAACAGCTTGAGCAGCACTTCCTTCGCGTCTTCGATCAGGCCCGGCGCACGGCGCGCACGCATGCGCAGCAGGCGAAACACCGGCACGTCTTCGTCGTGGATGGAAAACAGCACGCCCTGGCTCTTGAGGTCGGCGTTGTGCTGGTTCAAGATGAAGGCGCAGCGCACCGTGCGGGGTTCGTCCTCGTCGGCAATCAAAAAGTCCGAACGGATGTGCAACTCGCCGTTGTCTTCTTCGTAAAAGCGCGCGGATTCCTCGATGTCCTCGTCCATCGCGTCTTCGGGGATGGACAGACCGAAATACTGCTTGATCCAGCGTTTTTCTTCGAGTGTGGGGGACTCCAGATCGACCCAGATGGGTTGAAACCGGGAGAGTTCTTCCAGCGACTCGATCTCTTCCTGAAAGAGACGGCCGTTGACCAGGGTGAAGATGTTGAGCATGGCGGATCCAGAAAGTGGCCAAGTGCCAAAAGTTCAAAGGGGCGGCGAAAAGGGGGGTGCTGCAGCTTTCGAACGATGGGCAGGGTGCTCAAGGCGTTCGAAAGCTACCAACTCGGGGTAGTTTCCACGGCAATGTGTCTCCAACATGAAGGCGCGATTATCGCACCTGGACAGGCCATGTCTTGTATCTGGCGCCGGCCTTTTCTGGCGCAACACCTGGTGGGTCGAGCCCCTTCTGCAGCCTGCGCGCATGGCCAGTGGCACCGCGCATCATCGGCCTGTAGCACGGTGCAACAGGGTTTCAAGTCGGACGATAGCACCGAAATGGGGCCTCAGGGGGATTGGAGGCGGACTTTTCAGGTTTAGCGGGTGCTGTATTGCTTTTCCATGACACGCGGCGCATAGTGGGGCTGAACCACCTCGAAAAGTGGTTTTCGGGCCCTGCTTTGTGGGGCTTTTCCCACCCTGAATCTATGGAGGCGACAACCATGAATCTCATCATCAGCGGACACCATCTGGAAGTGACCCCTGCCTTGCGCCAGTACGTCACGGGGAAACTCGATCGCATCACCCGGCATTTTGACCAGGTGGTGGATGTGAAAGTGCTGCTGACCGTTGAAAAGCAGAAAGAAAAGGAAAAGCGCCAGCGCGCCGAATGCAACATCCATGTCAAGGGCAATGACCTTTTTGCCGAAAGTGCCCACGAAGACCTCTATGCCGCGGTCGATGGCCTGGTCGACAAGCTCGACCGCCAGGTCGTCAAGCACAAGAACCGGATCACCGATCACCAGCACACGGCGCCCAAACGCATGGTGTAAGCCACCAATCCAGCCATGGGGCCGCATCTTGCGGCCCTTTTTCATGGCTTCTGGTTTGTCCGAATTGCAATAAACCGACAAAAAAAGCTGCGGTTCTCATGCTGGCAGTTGCTCAGACCGGTTCGGGTGCATAATCCGGCCTCGACCATGAATCGACTCTCATCCATATTGCCTGTTGCCCAAGTTCTTGTCGGGGTGGAAGCCACCAGCAAGAAGCGGGCATTTGAAGAAGCCGGACTTCTCTTTGAGAATCTGCATGGCTTGTCACGCGCACTGGTCACGGACAGCCTCTTTGCCCGTGAACGCCTGGGCTCCACGGGTTTGGGTCATGGCGTGGCCATTCCTCATGGCCGCATCAAGGGGCTGAAATCGCCCATGGCCGCGGTCTTTCAGCTGGCTCAGCCCATCGGTTTCGATGCCCCCGACGAGCAGCCCGTCAATTTGCTGATTTTTCTGCTCGTGCCCGAGGCGGCCACCCAGAAACACCTGGAAATCCTCTCTGAAATTGCCGAGTTGCTGAGCGACACCGCCTTGCGCGAAAGCATCAAATGCAGCACCGCCCAGACCGGCCTGCACCAATTGATTGCCCAGTGGCAATCGGCCCAGACCGCCTGAATCCTTCCCCAAACGGGTCCCCGCCATGAAGCCCACCGTCATCAGTGCCGATGTCCTGTTCGAGGACCATCGCAAGCAGCTGAAATGGCAGTGGCTGGCCGGTTTGGGGGCATCCGAGCGGCGATTTGACGAGGTGGCGGTGCGCCAGGCCCGCTCGGGTGCCGACCTGGTCGGTTACCTCAACTACATTCATCCTTACCGCGTTCAGATTTTGGGTCCGCGCGAGGTGGCCTACCTGACCAACGGGTCCGAAGACGACTGCGCCCGCCGAACCGCGCGCATCGTGACGCTCGAGCCGCCTGTGCTGGTTCTGGCCGATGGCCAGACAGCGCCCGAGGCCCTGCTGGCCATGTGCGAACGGGCCCAAATTCCCATGTTTTCCACCGAGCAGTCCTCGGCCCTCGTGATCGACGTGCTGCGGGCCTACCTGTCCAAACACTTCGCCGATCGAACCACCATGCATGGTGTTTTCATGGACATTCTGGGCATGGGGGTCCTGATCACCGGCGAGTCGGGCTTGGGCAAAAGCGAGTTGGGCCTGGAACTGATCTCACGCGGCAATGGCCTGGTGGCCGATGATGCGGTCGATCTGTACCGGATCAACCAGACCACCATTGAGGCGCGCTGTCCGGATTTGTTGCAGAACCTGCTGGAAGTGCGCGGGATTGGCTTGCTCGACATCCGGGCCATTTTTGGCGAGACGGCGGTTCGTCGCAGGATGCGTCTGAAACTGATCGTGCATCTGGTTCGGCGTGAGACGCTGGAACGCGACTATGAGCGCCTGCCGTCTGAGCCCTTGCGTCAGGATGTTCTGGGCATTCCTGTGCAGAAAGTCGTGATTCAGGTGATGGCCGGGCGCAACATTGCGGTGCTGGTGGAAGCGGCCGTTCGCAACACCATCTTGCAAATGCGGGGCATTGACACCTACCAGGAATTCATCGACCGGCAGCGCCGTGCCATGGAGTAGGCGGTCGCCGAGTTTCAGCAGGCACTTCGGTGCGGGCAGGGTTTTTGGGTGCAGTGGGCGTACAGGCTCAAGGCATGGTCCGCGATCTCGAAGCCCTTGGCCTTGGCGACCGCGTGCTGGCGGGATTCGATTTCGGCATCGTAAAACTCTTCCACCCGTCCGCAGTCCAGACACACCATGTGGTCATGGTGTTGCCCCTCGTTGAGTTCGTAGACCGCTTTTCCACTCTCGAAATGGCTGCGGCTCAATATCCCGGCTTGTTCAAATTGGGTCAAAACGCGGTAAACGGTGGCCAGGCCGATATCGGCATTTTCGTTGAGCAGTTGGCGAAAAACATCTTCTGCGGTCATGTGCCGCATCGCCCCGCTTTGAAAAATTTCCAGAATCTTCAATCGAGGCAGGGTGGCTTTGAGGCCGTTGTTTTTCAGTTCATCGATCTGACTCATAAGCGGGGCGCATCCTGTTTGTGGCAAGCGGTTGTTTTGTGAAGCTGCCGCTACAATGACCATGATCATATCGGCACCCATCCAACCATGACAGCTTCCCCGACATTTCGCTTTTCAGGCCGTGCCCTGGCCACAGTTCTGGTGGCCCTGGGTCTGGCAGGTTGCAGTGGGTTCTCCGGTGGCATGGGCCGAGACACTTTCAGGCCTTATGTGCCGGAAGTGGTGCAGGGCAATTTCATCTCCAAGGAACAACGCCAAGTGTTGCGCCCTGGCATGGCGCGTGTTCAGGTGCGCGAGGTTCTGGGGACACCCCTGGTGGCCAGCCTGTTCCATGCCGACCGGTGGGATTATGCTTTCAGCATCCAAAGACAAGGCGTTCCTTCTCAGAATTTCAGGCTCACCGTGCACTTCAAGGGCGATCTGCTGGACCGCATCGAGGGCGATGAATTGCCCAGCGAATCTCAATTCGCCAGCCGCTTGATCAGACCAAAATCCACGGGCAAACTGCCGCCCCTCCAAGCCAGCGAAGAAGATCTGAAAAAATTCGCGGTCTCGCCCGGCCCCGGTCCTGCCAGCCCGCCTGCACCCCCCTTGCCCCGCACTTATCCTCCCTTGGAGCCAGCTTCGCGTTGAGCGGCCTGGTCGGGTGCGTCCGGTGTCTCGGTGTTTTGTCCCTGTTTGAGTTCAAGTACCTCCATGACTTCATTGAAACAATTGCCCATCACCATCGCTGGGGCTTCTGGCCGCATGGGGCACATGCTGATGGACGCCATCTTGGCCACCGACGATTGCCGCCTGGCAGGTGCGCTGGACATCCCAGCCAGTCCCGCCATTGGTCAAGACGCCGGTCTGTCGCTGGGCCGGGTGACGGGCGTTTCGGTCACCGCTGACCTGCGGGCCGGACTGCAAGGTTCGGCTTGCCTGATCGATTTCACCCGCCCCGAGGGGACCCTCGCGCACCTGAAAGTTTGCCGCGAATTGGGTGTGAAGGCGGTCATCGGTACCACCGGCTTCACCGACGCCCAAAAAACCGAAATTGCCGAGGTGGCCCGGGACATCGCCATCGTTCTGGCCCCGAACATGAGCGTGGGCGTCAACGTCACCCTCAAGTTGTTGCAAATGGCTGCGCAGGCCATGGCCACCGGCTACGACATCGAGATCATCGAAGCCCACCATCGCCACAAGGTGGATGCCCCTTCGGGGACAGCGCTCAAGATGGGGGAGGTGATTGCCCAGGCCATAGGGCGCGATTTGAAAGAATGCGCCGTTTACGAGCGTTATGGCCACACGGGTGAACGTGACCCTTCCACCATCGGGTTTTCGACCATCCGTGGCGGAGACATCGTGGGCGATCACACCGTGCTGTTTGCCGGCATCGGCGAGCGGATCGAGGTGACGCACAAATCTTCCAGTCGCTCCACATATGCCCAAGGCAGCCTGCGGGCGGTCCGTTTTCTGGCAGGTCGCGAGCGTGGGCTGTTTGACATGTTCGATGTCTTGAACCTGCGCTGAAACAGCAGCCCGACAGCCCCATGCGCATGAACGACCTCTTGCTGCACAGTGACTTGGTCAGTGGCGTGCTGGCGGTCATGCTGCTGGCTTTGTCGGTGCTCAGTTGGGTGGTGATGGGTTGGAAGTGGCGCTTGCTCTCGCGGGTGAGTCAGGACTTGCCCCGCAGCGTGGCAGCGTTTTGGCAATCCCCGGGGTTTGAGGAGGCGCGCCAACGCGTGGCCCAGTTTGACCGGGACAGCTGCGTGCTGCCCTTGCTGGAGGCGACTTTGCTGCCTTTGGGCGGGACTTTGGCCTCTTGTGGTGACCGGCACCAACAATTGACCCGGGTCTTGCGCAACGCGATGCAGTCGGTGTTGCGCCGCTTGCAGTGGGGGCAGATTTTGTTGGCCACAGCGGGTTCCATCTCGCCCTTCATCGGTTTGCTGGGAACGGTCTGGGGGATCTTCAATGCCCTGACCGGCATGGCCGATGGGGGGGCCATGCGCGTCGAAGAAATCATGGGCCCCGTGGGCGAGGCGCTGGTCATGACCGCGGCCGGGCTGGCTGTGGCCATTCCCGCCGTACTGGGCTACAACTTTTTGGGGCGTCGGATCGGTCAGATCGAAACCGAGCTGGAAGGCTTTGCGCACGATGTGCGCGCCCTTCTGGCGAACTCCGGCGAATGAGTGGTCATGGCTTTTGGTCGATTGTCCAGTCGCCCCTCTGACACACCCATGAGCGACATCAACGTGACGCCTTTGGTGGATGTCATGTTGGTGCTGTTGGTGATCTTCATGGTCACAGCCCCCTTGATGACCAGTGCCATTCGCTTGGACTTGCCCCAAAGCGCAGGGGCGGAGTCCGGCGCCACGGCTTCTGCTGTGGTGTTGGTGGTGGACGCCCAGGGCGTGCTCTACCTGAACGACCAGGCCGTCACGCCAGAGGCCCTGACCACGCACCTGTCCGAGGCCGCACGTCGCAACCCCTTGACCGAGCTGGAGTTGCGGGCCGATGCCTCGGTGCCATATGGCCGGGTGGTGGAAGCCATGGGCCTGGCCCAAAAGGCGGGCTTGACCCGGATTGGCTTTGTGGCCCAAGTGCTGGCCCCTTGATGGGCCCGGTCTGGCCCCAGGCCAGACCGGCAGATGCCTGTGACCAAGCCCCTACAATTTAGCCCTATGCAAGACAAGTACAACCACCTCGACGTTGAACCCGCCGCCCAGGCCCGCTGGACGGCCCGCGATGCCTACCGCGTCACCGAAGACGCCAGCAAAAAGAAGTTTTACGCCTGCTCCATGCTGCCTTACCCCAGCGGCAAGCTGCACATGGGCCATGTGCGCAACTACACCATCAACGACATGCTCACGCGCAGTCTGCGCATGAAGGGCTACAACGTCCTGATGCCCATGGGCTGGGACGCGTTTGGCCTGCCGGCTGAAAACGCCGCCTTGAAAAATGGCGTGCCGCCGGCCCAATGGACTTACGACAACATCGCGTACATGAAGAAACAGATGCAGGCCATGGGCCTGGCCATCGACTGGTCACGCGAAGTCGCCACCTGCGACCCCACCTACTACAAGTGGAACCAGTGGCTGTTCCTCAAGATGCTGGACAAAGGCATCGCCTACCGCAAAACCCAGGTCGTCAACTGGGACCCGGTGGACCAGACCGTGCTGGCCAACGAGCAGGTGATTGATGGCAAAGGCTGGCGCACGGGCGCACCCGTTGAAAAGCGCGAAATCCCGGGCTACTACCTGAACATCACGGCCTACGCGCAAGAGCTCTTGGACCATGTGCAGATCGGCAACGACAAAGCCACCCTGGACGGCTGGCCCGACAAGGTCCGCCTGATGCAGGAGAACTGGATCGGCAAGAGCGAAGGCGTGCGTTTCGCATTCCCGCACACCATCTCAGGCGCCGATGGCGCTCCGATCGGTGACGGCAAGATGTACGTCTTCACCACCCGCGCCGACACCATCATGGGTGTCACGTTTTGCGCGGTGGCGGCCGAGCACCCGCTGGCGCTGCATGCGGCCGCCAGCAACCCGGCGTTGGCCGCATTTCTGGAAGAGTGCAAAACCGGCGGCACGACCGAGGCCGAGCTGGCCACGCAAGAGAAAAAGGGCATGCCCACGGGCCTGTTCGTCACCCACCCTTTGACGGGTGCGCAGGTCGAGGTCTGGGTCGGCAACTACGTGCTCATGAGTTATGGCGACGGCGCCGTGATGGGCGTGCCGGCGCACGACGAGCGTGACTTCGCGTTCGCCCTCAAATACGCATTGCCGATCAAGCAGGTTGTCGGTGCACGTGCACCGGCCTTGTCGTCGCCTGCGTCGGGCGCCTCAGACGCAAGCTCAACATCGTTGCCCAACGCAGGCAACGCCAAGGCCTCTGCGGTCTTCGATGCGACCGCATGGTCCGAGTGGTACGCCACCAAAGACGGCGTCTGTGTCAACTCCGGCGAACTCGATGGCCTGAGCTACAAAGCCGCCGTCAGCAAAGTGGCCGAGTTGCTGGCCGCCAAAGGCCTGGGCGAGAAGAAAACCACTTGGCGTCTGCGCGACTGGGGCGTGAGCCGCCAGCGTTACTGGGGCACGCCGATCCCGATCATCCACTGCGATGAGCACGGCGCGGTCCCCGTGCCCGAAAAAGACCTGCCGGTGGTGTTGCCGCAAGACTGCATCCCCGATGGCTCGGGCAACCCCTTGCACAAGCACGCGGGCTTTCATGCCGGCGTCACCTGCCCGGTGTGCGGCAAAGCCGCGCGCCGCGAGACCGACACCATGGACACCTTCGTGGACTCGTCCTGGTACTTCATGCGCTACTGCGATCCGACGAACGAGCAGCAGATGGTGGCCGAAGGCGCCGACTATTGGATGCCGATGGACCAGTACATCGGTGGCATCGAACACGCCATCTTGCACCTGCTCTACGCCCGTTTTTGGACCAAGGTCATGCGCGATCTGGGCCTGGTCAAGGTGGACGAGCCTTTCAGCAAGTTGCTCACGCAAGGCATGGTGCTCAACCACATCTATTCGCGCCGCACCGCCAAAGGCGGCAAGGACTATTTCTGGCCGCACGACGTGGAGCATGTGCTGGACGAGGGCGGGAAAATCATCGGTGCCAAACTCAAGAACCCTGCCGACAGCGGCGATGGCCAATTGCCTGTGGGTACGGCCATCGACTACGAAGGCGTGGGCACCATGTCCAAGTCGAAAAACAACGGCGTGGACCCGCAGGACCTGATCGAAAAGTATGGTGCCGACACCGCGCGCCTGTACACCATGTTCACGGCGCCGCCCGAAGTGACACTGGAGTGGAACGATTCGGCCGTGGAAGGCAGCTACCGCTTTTTGCGCCGGGTCTGGAACTTCGCCTACAAGCACCATGAACTGCTGCGCTCGGCCACGGCGCAGGACCTGAGTCAGGCCACGTTGGGTGACGCGGCCAAGGCGCTGCGTCGCGAGATGCATCTGGTGCTCAAGCAGGTGGGTTACGACTACGAGCGCATGCAATACAACACCGTGGTGTCGGGTTGCATGAAGCTGCTCAACGCGCTGGAAGACTTCAAGCCCGATGGCAGCGCGGGCGACACCGCCGCCCTGTGCGAAGGCGTCTCGCTCCTGATGCGCATGCTCTACCCCGCCTGCCCGCACATCACCGATGGCATCTGGCAGGAACTTGGCTACGCCAAGGCCGCTGGCGAGTTGCTCGACGCGCCCTGGCCCGGCGTGGACGAATCGGCGCTTGCGCGTGACCAGATCGAGCTCATGCTGCAGATCAACGGCAAGCTGCGGGGTGCTATTTCGGTGCCCGCATCGGCCGACAAGGCGCAGATCGAAGCCGCCGCCTTAGCCCATGAAGCCTTTGTCAAGCAGGCCGCAGGCGCTGCCCCCAAGAAGGTCATCGTGGTGCCGGGCCGTTTGGTCAATGTGGTGGTCTGACATCGTGCATTCATGAGCACACCACGCCGCGTTTTTCTGATGGGATGGATGGCAGCCCCTTTGGCCGCTGTTTTGTCGGCCTGTGGCTTCCAGCTGCGCAGCGTGGCCAACTACCCCTTCAGGACGCTGTTTGCCAATTTTGCGATGGCCTCACCTTTGGGTGTGGAGTTGCGCCGCAATCTTCTTGGCACGGGGCGCATCGAGGTCTGGAGTGAGCCCTCGCAAATGCTCAAGGCCGATGTCATTTTGGACATTCTGGGCGAAGAGCGTCAGCAGGTGGTGGTGGGGCTCAACGCCTTGGGACAGGTGCGCGAGTTGCAGCTGCGTCTGCGGGTCAAGTTTCGCCTGCGTTCGCCCGATGGGGGGGTCTGGATCGATGAGGTGGAGTTGGCCCAGCAGCGCGATCTGAGCTTCACCGAGACTGCCGCCTTGTCCAAAGAAATCGAGCAGACGATGATCTACCGTGACATGCAAACCGACATCGTGCAGCAGATCATGCGCCGCTTGGCGATGGTGAAACCGCCTGCCAAAACAGCGACCCCGTCCGCTGTCAAGTCCTGAGGTCGACATGCAACTGGCCCTTTCCCAGTTGTCGGTGCACCTGCAAAAAGGCCTGCGCAGCCTGTATGTGTTGCACGGCGACGAGCCCCTGTTGCTGCAGGAGGCCGCTGACGCCATCCGCGCAGCTGCCCGTGCACAAGGCTATACCGAGCGCAGCGTACACACCGTTCTGGGTGCGCACTTTGACTGGAGCGAAGTGCTGGCGGCTGGCGGCTCGCTCAGCCTTTTTGCCGACAAGCAAATCGTGGAGGTGCACTTGCCCACCGGCAAACCCGGCAAAGAAGGCAGCACGGCCATTCAACAGCTGGCTGCTTCCGCCCAGGGCCAAGACAGCACGCTGACCCTGTTTTTGCTGCCGCGCCTGGACCCCGCCACCCGCAAAGGGGCCTGGTTTGGGGCGCTGGAAAATGGGGGTATCTCGATCCAGGTGGACCCGGTGCAGCGCAGTGCCCTGCCCGAATGGATTGCGCTGCGCCTGCAACAGCAAGGCCAGCAGGTGCTGGCCGGCGAGGAGGGTCAGCGCACCCTGCAGTTTTTTGCCGACCGGGTCGAGGGCAACCTGTTGGCGGCGCATCAGGAGATCCAGAAGCTGGGCCTGTTGTACCCGCCCGGTGAACTCTGTCAGGAACAGGTGGAAGCGGCCGTGGTCAATGTGGCCCGTTACGACGTGTACAAGTTGTCCGAGGCCGTGTTGGCGGGGAAAGTGGCCCGCGTGCAGCGCATGCTCGAGGGCCTCCAGGCCGAAGGCGAAGCCGCGGTGCTGGTGCACTACACGCTGGCCGAAGACATCCGCGCGCTCAAACGCGTGAAAGATGCCATCACGAGCGGCAAACCCATGCCCGTGGCCTTGCGGGAACAACGGGTGTGGGGCCCGCGCGAGCGCCTGTTCGAGCGGGTGTTGCCGCGCATGTCGCCAGCCCGCCTGAATGGCCTGCTGCAAGCGGCGCACCAGGTGGACGGCATCATCAAAGGCCTCAAACGTCCCGACTGGCCCGACGATCCCTGGCAAGCGCTGCAACGCTTGGCTGTGCGATTCTCCCGCTTTTGTACCGTCCGCTGAGGACCGGGCGCATCTGCGAAAATACCCGCATGACCGCATTGAACACAGCCGAACACATTCAAGCCTTAGGCCAGCAGGCCAAGCAAGCCGCTGTCCTGATGGCCAAGGCGTCGGCGGCCACCAAAAATCTGGCCTTGCGCCACCTCGCGGCATTGCTGCGTGACAACACCCAGGCTTTGCAGCAGGACAACGCCAAAGACCTGGAACGCGCCCGAGCTGCCGGTCTGAGCGAGCCGATGCTGGACCGTCTGAAACTCTCCCCCAAAGTGCTGGAGACCTGCGCCCAAGGGTGCGAACAGCTGGCGGCCATGCCCGATGTGATCGGCGAGATCATCGGCATGAAGCAGGTGCCCAGCGGCATCCACGTGGGTCAGATGCGCGTGCCCATCGGTGTGTTCGGCATGATTTTCGAAAGCCGCCCCAACGTGACCATCGAAGCGGCCAGTCTGTCCATCAAGAGCGGCAACGCCTGCATCTTGCGCGGTGGTTCCGAGGCGATCGAGTCCAACAAGGCCTTGACCCGGCTGGTCCAGCAAGCGCTCAAGGACAGTGGTTTGCCGGTGGATGCGGTGCAACTGGTGCAGACCACCGACCGCGCCGCCGTGGGCCAGTTGATTGCCATGCCCCAGTATGTGGATGTGATCATCCCGCGTGGCGGCAAGGGCCTGATCGAGCGCATCAGCGCCGAGGCCAAGGTGCCCGTCATCAAGCACCTGGACGGCAACTGCCACACCTATGTGGACGACCCCTGTGACATCGACATGGCGGTCCAGGTGGCCGACAACGCCAAGACCCAGAAGTACAGCCCCTGCAATGCCAGCGAGAGCCTGCTGGTGGCGCGGGGCGTGGCGGGCGAGTTCCTGCCCAAGATCGGTGCCATCTACGCCGCCAAAGGGGTCGAGATGCGCTGCTGCCCCAAGGCCAAAGCCATCCTGAGCCAGGTCGCCGGTGCCCAGCTCCGGGACGCCACCGAACAGGATTGGTTCGAGGAATACCTGGCGCCCATCATCAGCATCAAGGTGGTCGAAGGCGTGGACGAGGCGATTGCCCACATCAACCACTACAGCAGCCACCACACGGACGCCATCCTGACCCGCGACCACATGCATGCCCAGCGCTTTTTGCGCGAGGTGGACTCGGCCAGTGTGATGGTGAACACCAGCACCCGATTTGCAGATGGTTTCGAATACGGTTTGGGTGCCGAGATCGGCATCAGCACGGACAAGTTCCACGCCCGGGGGCCGGTGGGCATTGAAGGCCTGACCTCGCTCAAGTATGTGGTCCTCGGTGAGGGCGAAATCCGCACCTGATTGGCCTGCTCAGGGTGGCCGGGCGCACATGCCCCGAGCCGCTGTCCAGCCAGTGCTTGCAATCGCACAGATCGGCCCCATATGATTTCCCTGTTCTTGCTCCCCCTATAAAGGTCGCCCATGGTTCCTCATCTTGTCACTGCCCTGACCGGTCCCATCAATGAGCTGGAACAGCGCATTCTGGATTCCATGCCCGCGATCGAGCGGTGGTTTCGTCTGGAGTGGATGGAGCACACACCGCCGTTCTACACCTCGGTCGATATCCGCAACGCGGGCTTCAAGCTGGCCCCGGTGGACACCAACCTGTACCCCGGTGGCTGGAACAACCTGACGCCCGAAATGCTGCCCCTGGCGGTGCAGGCGGCCCAGGCGGCCATCGAGAAGATCTGCCCAGAAGCCAAAAACCTGCTCATCATTCCCGAAAACCACACGCGAAACACCTTCTACCTGGCCAATGTCCTGCAGTTGCAGCGCATCTTCCACATGGCGGGTCTGAACGTCCGGATTGGCTCGATCAACCCCGAGATCAAGGAATTGACCACCATCGAGTTGCCCAATGGCGAGAGCATCACCCTGGAGCCCGTGGCGCGCAGCAAGCACCGCCTGGGCCTCAAGGACTTCGACCCGTGCACCATTTTGCTGAACAACGACCTGTCGGCCGGTGCCCCGGGCATTCTGGAGGACCTGCACGAGCAACACCTGCTGCCACCCTTGCATGCGGGCTGGAGCGTGCGCCGCAAAACCCAGCACTTCCAATGCTATGAAGAAGTTGCCAAGCGTTTTGGCAAGTTGCTGGGCATCGACCCCTGGCTGATCAACCCCATGTACAGCCAGTGCGGTGATGTCAACTTTGCCGAGGGTACGGGCATGGAGTGTCTGCGCAGCAACGTGGACGCGTTGCTGACCAAGACCAAGCGCAAGTACAAGGAATACGGCATCAACGAAAAGCCTTTTGTGGTGGTCAAGGCCGACAACGGGACCTACGGCATGGGCATCATGACGGTGCGCGATGTGGCCGATCTGGATTCCCTCAACCGCAAGACCCGCAACAAAATGAACGTCATCAAGGATGGCCAGACCGTCAACGACGTGATCATCCAGGAGGGCGTGCTCACCCATGAGCGCATCAACGACGCGGTGGCCGAGCCGGTGGTGTACATGATGGACCGTTATGTGGTGGGCGGTTTTTACCGGGTGCATGCCGAGCGTGGCGTGGACGAAAACCTGAACGCGCCTGGTGCCAGCTTTGTGCCTTTGGCTTTTGCCGAAACGCCGCACCTGCCCCAGCCTGGCATCAAACCCGGTGTCAGCGTGCCCAACCGCTTTTACATGTACGGAGTCATCGGACGACTGGCCATGCTGGCCGCCAGTTATGAGCTCGAAGCGACCGACCCCGAGGCCGAGGTTTACGACTGACGCCGTCCTGGAGAGGCGATAAAGTTGCTGCGGTGCAACATTTCGCCTGTGTCGGCCATGACAGTTGACGGTCAGAGGCGCACAATGGCTGCCTTACAGTTTTCAGGTCCGATCCGATCGGGCTGTTTCTTGTGTCCTCTTCAAAATCCTCTTTAGCCGCCTTGACCCTGGGCGCCATTGGCGTGGTTTACGGCGACATCGGCACCAGCGTGCTGTACGCCATCAAAGAGGTGTTTGGCTCCGGCCATGTGCCCTTCACGCCAGACAATGTGTACGGCATCCTGTCCATCTTCTTCTGGACCTTGACCACCATCGTTTCGGTCAAGTACGTGCTCTTGGTGCTGCGGGCCGACAACCATGGCGAGGGCGGTCTGGTGGCCATGCTGGCCTTGGCGTCACGCTCGGTCAAGGACCAACCGCAGCTGCGCAAGGTCCTGTTGATCGTGGGCATCTTCGGCACCTGCCTGTTTTATGGCGACGGGGTCATCACCCCGGCCATCTCGGTGCTGTCGGCGGTGGAGGGCCTGGAGGTCATTTCCCCCAATTTCAAGAAAGCGGTGATTCCGCTCACGCTGGTCATCCTGTTTGTGCTGTTCTGGGTACAAAAACGCGGCACGGCAGGCATCGGCAAGTTCTTTGGCCCGATCACCCTGGTCTGGTTCCTGGCCATTGCGGCGTTGGGCTTGCTGCACATTGTCCAGCGCCCCGAAATCCTTTTGGCGGTCAGTCCGCACTACGCCCTGGGCTTCATGTGGCACAACCCGGGCACCACCTTCATCATCCTGGGTGCGGTGGTCCTGTGTGTGACCGGTGCCGAGGCCCTGTACGCGGACATGGGCCACTTTGGGAAAAAGCCGATCCGCCTGGCCTGGTTCTCGGTCGTCATGCCCTGCCTGACCTTGAATTATTTCGGCCAAGGGGCCCTGTTGCTGGCGCAACCCGAGGCGGTGAAAAATCCTTTTTACATGATGGCGCCCGATTGGGCCCTCTTGCCCTTGGTCGGATTGGCCACGATGGCCACGGTGATTGCCTCGCAGGCCCTCATTTCAGGTGCTTTCAGTGTGACCAAACAGGTGATCCAGCTCGGTTACCTGCCGCGTTTGCAGGTCCTCCACACGAGCGAGACCGACACCGGCCAGATCTACATGCCCTTTGTGAACTGGAGCCTGTTTGCCGCGATCGTGTTCGCGGTGGTGATGTTCAAATCGTCGAGCCATCTGGCCGCTGCTTACGGCATTGCGGTGTGCACCGACATGTTGATCACCACGGTGCTCACCTTCTTTGTGATTCGCCATGCCTGGAAGTTGCCCTTGGCGCTGTGCATTGGCGCAACCGGTTTTTTCCTGGTGGTCGATCTGGCCTTCTGGGCATCCAACATGATGAAACTGCTGGACGGCGGCTGGTTCCCACTCTTGCTCGGCGCGGTCATTTTCACCTTCATGTTGACTTGGTACGACGGCCGCCGCTTGCTCAATGCCTCCATGCGCTCTGATGCGCTGAAACTCACGGAATTTCTTGAGGCTGTTTTTGTGGCGCCGCCTACGCGCGTCTCCGGGACAGCCGTGTTCCTGACCGCCGAGATCGGCACCGTTCCCAATGCCTTGTTGCACAACCTCAAGCACAACAAGGTTTTGCATCAGCGCAACCTGTTTGTCACGGTGCAAAACCATGAAATTCCACGCATGCCGGTGGCTCAGCGTCTGGAGGTCACCGACCTGGGCAGCGATTGCTGGCAGGTCATCGTCAACTACGGCTTCAAGGAAAACCCCGACCTGCCCTCGGCGCTGGCCAATATTGGAGAAAAGGGCGACCGGCTGGACCCCATGATGACCAGCTATTTCCTGTCGCGCGACATCGTGATCCCCACGATCGACGGGGGCATGGCGCCCTGGCGCGAAAAGCTCTTTGCCCAGATGCACCACAACGCCAGTGGTGCGGCGGCATTCCTGAACTTGCCCACCAACGCGGTGGTCGAGTTGGGCTCCAAAATCGAAATCTGAGGCTGCGTGAGCGTCACCCATTTGCTCTACCTGCACGGCTTCAGGTCGTCGCCACAGTCGCTCAAAGCCCAGACCCTGGCGCTGTACATCAAGACCCACCACCCGGAAGTCACCTGGTGGTGCCCGCAACTGCCGGCCTCGCCTGCGCAAGCCATCGCCTTGTTGTTGGAGGGCACCAGCGCCTGGCCCCGAGACCGCATGGCGGTGATGGGCTCTTCCTTGGGGGGGTTTTATGCCGCCTGGCTGTCGGCGCAGTTGACCTGCCCCGCCGTGTTGATCAACCCGGCGGTGCACCCATCCCGGGACCTCGCCCGCCACATCGGGGAGCACCCGGTCTGGCAAGACCCTGCGCAAAGCATTTTTTTTGAGTCCGCGCATGTGCAAGAGCTGGTTCAACTCGAAAGTCAGCCCCGGCCCAGCCGACCCAACACCTTGGCCGTGGTGGCCCAGGGTGACGAGGTGCTGGACTGGCGCGAAATGCTGGCCCGCCACCAGGCCGGGCGGGTGCGCCTGATCGAGGGCAGTGACCACGCCCTGAGCGATTTCGACGCGCACTTGCCGGAAATCCTTGAATTTCTGCGGCTCGCGTGAGGTCTGCCGGCCGAGATGGCTAGGGAGCATGGGAAAATCCGGCCATGTACGTATTATTTGAAGACGCCGGCAAATTCATGGCCGGTCGCATCATGTCCGAGGCCGAGGCTTCCGCGCAGGTCGAACTCGACTCGGGCAAACGTGTCAAGGTCAAATCGGCCCTGATGCTGCTCAAGTTCGACACACCGGCGCCGGCTGTTTTGCTCAGCGAAGCCGCGGCCCTGAGCCAGACCATCGAGCTGGAGCTGGCCTACGCATGTGCACCCGACGAAGAATTCGGTTTTGGCGATCTGGCGAAGGACTACTTCAGTGCCAGTGCGAACGCCACCGAACAAGTGGCGGCCTTGTTGCGTTTGCACGAAGCCCCCCATTATTTCCGCCGGGGTGGCGCCAAGGGGCGCTTTCGAAAAGCCCCGGTCGAGATCGTGCAACAGGCCCTGCTGGCCATCGAGAAGAAAAAGCAGGTCCAGGCCCAGATCGAGGCCTGGTCGGCCGAGCTGATCGCGGGCCACTGCCCGGCCCCGATCAGGGAGCAGCTCTACAAAATCCTGTTTCGCCCTGACAAGAACACGCCCGAATACAAGGCAGTGGTCGAGGCCAGCAAAAGCAGCCAGACCGCGCCTTTGGCCTTGCTGCAAAACGCAGGTGCCATCGCTTCCCCTTGGGATTTCCACTGGCAGCGTTTCCTGTTTGATCTGTTTCCCAAGGGCACAGGCTTTCCTGCCTTGCAAGCGCCCGCCATCACCGAGGACTTGCCGTTGGCCGAGGTTCAGGCTTTTTCGATTGACGACTCGCACACCACCGAAATCGACGATGCCCTGTCTTTGCAGGGCTTGGGCACAGGCACGGTCACCGTGGGTATCCACATTGCGGCGCCGGGCCTGGCGCTGCAGCCGGGCAGCCCGATAGACCAGATTGGCCGCGCCCGCCTGTCGACGGTCTATATGCCAGGCTACAAAATCACCATGCTGCCTGACAGCGTGGTGCAGGCCTACACCCTGACCGAGGGGCGTGACTGCCCGGCGGTGTCGCTCTATGTCACTTTCAGCGAAGACACGCTGGAGGTGCAAAGTGCAGCAACCCGGCTCGAGCGCGTCCCCATCCTGGTCAACCTGCGGCATGACCAGCTGGACGAGCGCATCACCCGAGAATGGCTGGAGGGCGCAGACCCCAGCGACCACGCCGATGTGCCGGTCAGTCGTGCGGTGCTGGCGTTTTTCTGGCGTTTGGCGCAGACCCTCAAGGCCAGGCGCGAGGTGGTGCGCGGCAAGCCCGAAAATTTCAGCCGCCCGGACTACAGCTTCAAGCTCGCGCGTGACCAGCACGACACGCCACCCCACGGCAATGAGACGGTGCTGATCGGCACCCGCAAACGTGGGGCACCGCTCGACCTGATGGTGGCCGAGGCCATGATTTTGGCCAACAGCACCTGGGGCCAGTGGATGGCGCAGCTGGGGGTGCCCGGCATTTACCGCAGCCAGGCGAGCTTGGCACCAGGGGTCAAGGTGCGCATGGGCACCAAGGCGCTGCCGCATGCCGGCATTGGCGTGCCCAGCTACGCATGGAGCACGTCGCCGCTGCGCCGCTACACCGACTTGGTGAACCAGTGGCAGATCATTGCCTGCGCCCGCCATGGTGCCACCGCCGCACTGGCCGCACCCTTCAAGCCCAAGGACGCCGAGCTGTTTTCCATCATCAGCGGTTTTGATGCCGCCTACAGCGCCTACAACGGCGTGCAATCGGGCATGGAGCGCTACTGGACGCTGCGCCATGTGCAGCAGTGCAACATCGAGGCGCTGGATGCCAGTCTGGTCAAAGAGATGGGCGGTGGCATCTGGCTGGCCCGCGCCGATACTTTGCCCTTGATGTTCAGCGTGATGGGGGCACAACAACTGCCCCGTGGTGCGCGTGTGCGTGTCAAACTGGCCGATATCGACCTGATGGCCCTGGACGTGCGCGGCACCGTCATCGCCCACCTGGATGCCGATGTCCTGGCCCCGGGGGAGGCGGTCAGCGAGAGCGAGGAATTGGAAGACGAGGACGACATGCCGGCAGGTCCGCTCACGATTGCGGTGGACCTGAGCGACAACGCGCAGGACCCGTCAGCCTGAAGCCATGGAAAGAGCCTGAGCGATGCGTGCATTTGGACGGTGGTTGATGCTCTTGCTCCTGGCCTGTGCGGGGCTGCAGCTCTTCTTTGTGTTGCGCGTAGCGGGCATGCAATGGGTCATGCCCGAATCCACCAGTTTTCAGCGCTCACAGGCGTGGCAAATCCTCATGCGTGAGGGCCAATTGCCTTGGCGACAAGAGCCGGTCGCTTTGAGCGCCATCCACACCCGGGTGCAGCGCGCCGTGCTGGCCTCCGAGGACGCGGCTTTCACGCAGCACCAGGGCATCTGGTGGCAATCGCTGGAAAGCGCCTGGGAGAAAAACGCCAAGGCCAAGGCCCAGGCTGAAAAGCGTGCGCAGCGCCAGCCCGACAAACCCGTCACCGTGAAGATCGTGGGGGGCTCCACCATCACCCAGCAATTGGCGAAAAACCTTTTTTTATCCGGCGAGCGCACCCTCTTGCGCAAGGCTCAGGAGGCGCTCATCACCCTGACGCTGGAGGCGTTCCTCAGCAAGCAACGCATTCTGGAGATCTACCTGAACCAGGTGGAGTGGGGCGAAGGTGTTTTTGGCATCGAAGCGGCAGCGCAGCATTACTTCCGCAAAAGTGCGGACAAACTCAATGCCTGGGAGTCGGCGCGTTTGGCCGTCATGCTGCCGCGTCCCCGGTATTTTGAAAAACTCCCGCAGTCCCCTTACCTGGCCCAGCGAGCTGAAACCATCATGGCGCGCATGAACGACGTGGTGTTGCCTTGAGTCCGACACCTGCACCAGCGGCCACGCAGCGGATCCTGGGCATCGATCCAGGCCTGCAGACGACGGGCTTTGGCGTGATCGACATCCGCGGCTCCCAGCTGAGCTATGTGGCCAGCGGAGTGATCGAGACCACACGCGAAGAAATGGGCAACCTGCCCGCCCGTCTCAAAGTCCTCTACGACGGCATCCGTGAAATCAGCCAGCGCTACCAACCCGATGTGGCTTCGGTCGAGATCGTCTTCGTCAACATCAACCCCCAAGCCACTTTGCTGCTGGGTCAGGCGCGTGGCTGTTGTGTCACTGCGCTGGTTTCGTGTGGCCTGCCTGTGGCCGAGTACACCGCCTTGCAGATGAAGCAATCGGTGACGGGCCATGGACGTGCGGCCAAATCGCAGATCCAGGAGATGGTCAAGCGGCTGCTGCAGTTACCCGTGGTGCCCAGACAAGATGCCGCCGACGCCCTGGGCATGGCCATCACCCATGCCCATGCCAGCCCCTCCATGAACAAATTGGCCGCGCAAGGTGTCTTGAATCGCAAAACCCACGGCATGTTCAGAAGTGGCCGCAGCCACTGAAGCCCTTTGCCCTTTCTGGCCGGGCGTCAAATTTCAAAGCTGTCAATCAACCGGGTGGTCCCCAACCGGGCAGCGCCCAGGACCACCAGGGGGTCCCCCGCTTGCGGCGTTTGCAGGTCGTGGCGGCGGCGCACGGTCAGGTAGTCAGGCTGCCAGCCACGCTGGCGCAGCCCCTGCATGGCTTTGGCTTCCAGGCCGGGCAGATGGGTCGTCAAGGCCTCGGCCGAAGCCAAGGCATCGCGGCCCAGTTCGCGCAGGGCCAGGCTCAGGTGCAAGGCCTCGGCCCGCTCGGTCTCGCTCAGGTAGCCATTGCGCGAGCTCAGGGCCAAACCGTCATCGGCGCGGCAGGTGTCCACCCCCATGACCTCGATGGGCAGGGCGAACTGGCGCACCATCTGGCGAATCACCAACAGTTGCTGGTAGTCCTTTTTGCCAAACACGGCCAGTCCCCGGGACTTGCCGGCAAACACGCTGCTGAACAATTTCATGACCACGGTGGACACGCCCGTGAAAAAGCCCGGCCGGAATTCACCCTCGAGGATGTGGCCCAGCGTGGGGTCGGCATGCACCTTGACGGTTTGTGGCTCCGGGTACAAGTCGATTTCGCGGGGGGCGAACACCAGGTCACAGCCCGCGGCTGCCAGCTTGGCGCAGTCGGCTTCCCAGGTGCGGGGGTAGCTGTCAAAGTCCTCGTGCGGCAAAAACTGCAGACGGTTGACGAAGATGCTGGCCACGGTGCAGTCGCCCAGAGGCCGGGCCTGTTCAATCAGATGGACATGGCCTGCATGCAAATTGCCCATGGTGGGCACAAAAGCAGGGCGTTGGCTGTGCGCCATGTGTTGGCGCAATTCGTCAATGGATCGGGCGATGAGCATGGGGAAAACGCCTTGACCAGGCGTGCAATGCAGGGTGGGGATGCTGGGTCCGCGGTGGGCGTCACCCTTCAATGCGGGGTGTAGGCCAAGCGAACGTAAATGGGGGCAAAAGCTTCGGCCTGGGTGATCTCGATCAGAGACTCCTTGGCCAGTTCCAGAAGGGCAATGAAGGTGACCACCAGCACAGGGGTGCCCAAGGCGGGGTCAAACAGGTGCTCGAATTCGACAAACTTGCGGTCCTGCAGGTGCTTGAGCACGATGCTCATGTGCTCTCGAACGCTGAGTTCTTCGCGGCTGATCCGGTGGTGCTGCACCAGATTGGCCCGTTTGAGGATGTCGCGCCAAGCCGATTGCAATTCGTCCATGCCCACATCGGGAAAGCGCGGCTGCAGACTTTGTTCGATATAGACCTGCGCCTGCAGGAAATCCCGGCCATATTGCGGCAGCACGTTCAGCTGCATCGAGGCGAGCTTGATCTGTTCGTATTCCAGCAGGCGGCGCACCAATTCGGCGCGGGGGTCTTCGGCTTCCTCGCCTTCGGCCAGCCGCTTAGGCGGCAGGAGCATGCGCGATTTGATCTCGATCAGCATCGCGGCCATCAGCAGGTATTCGGCGGCCAACTCCAGGTTGCGCTGGCGAATTTCGTCCACATAGCTCAGGTATTGGCGCGTCACGCCCGCCATGGGGATGTCCAGGATGTTGAAGTTCTGCTTGCGGATCAGGTAAAGCAACAGGTCCAGCGGGCCTTCGAAGGCTTCCAGAAAAACTTCCAGCGCGTCCGGGGGGATGTACAAATCCCTGGGCATGGAGAACAGGGGCTCGCCATACAGGCGCGCCACGGCCACGTTGTCCACCACCAGGGGCAATGCCGAATCCAGGTCTGCAGGGACCGGTTCGCGTTCGGATGCGGCTTGGTTCATGACAGGGCTTGGCTGGCTCAAGCCTTGGTCTGGTACACGTAGGGTTGTTGTGCCACGCGTGCTGCTTTGGCATTGGCGTGGAACTGCGCGTCCATGCCGGTGTCCCACAGCAAGGCCCGGCCTTGGCGTTGCTGGGCTTCCAGCTCAGGACGTTCGGCCTTGAGTTGGGTCAGAAACTGGGTGGCGTCAGAGGTGTAATGGGGACGGGCAAAGGGGAACATGGCAAGGCTGCAAAAGGAAAAGCCACATTTTAAGGGCTCAGGGCTGTGACGGTTCAGTTTTCCAGGTCAATGTGTGGGGCAAAGCCCGCGCGTTGGATCAAGGACAAGGGTTGGGGCTGGAGCCCGCGCAGCACCAGGCGGCCCCCGTGTTTGCTCAGGCTGCGCTGAAGTTGCTCCAGGGCGTCCAGCCCGGTGGTGTCCAGGGACATCAGTTGACGCGCATCCAGGCGCATCACCAGGCCGTCAGGGGCGGTGTCGGCCGCACGCTGCAATGCGTCCAGTTTGGACACGGCGCCGAAAAACAGGGTGCCAGACAGACGACCCTCCACCCGTTGCGGGCCGTGTGTGACGATGTCGGCGCTGAACAAGCGGCTTTGTCGGCGCACAAACAGCACGACGGCCAACACCATGCCCAACTCCAGGGCAACCGTCAGGTCGAAGACGATGGTCAAGGCAAAGGTCGACACCATGACCAACCGGTAATGTCCGCTGAACTGTTTGAGCCGCGCAAACTCGCGCCACTCGCCCATGTTCCAGGCCACGAACAACAAGACCCCCGCGAGCACCGACAGCGGGATGTGCGCCGCCAGGGGGGCCCCCAGCAAGACCACGGCAGCCAGGGTCACGGCGTGCACGATCCCGGCAATGGGGGACACCGCCCCCGATCGGATATTGGTCACCGTGCGGGCAATCGTGCCGGTGGCGGGCATGCCACCAAAAAATGGCACCACGGTGTTGGCGATGCCCTGGGCCATGAGCTCCTGGTTGGGGTCATGTTTGGGCGAGTCGCTGAGCTGATCGGCCACGCGGGCGCAGAGCAGTGACTCGATGGCGCCGAGCAGGGCAATGGTCAGCGTGGGCACCACCAATTGCTTCACGGTCTCCCAGGAAAACACGGGCAGTTCAAACACCGGCAGGCTGGGGGGGATGCCGCCATAGCGAGAGCCGATGGTGTCCACCGGCAGATGCAGAAACCAGGCCAGCAACGACAGGCTCACCAGGGCCACGACCGGCGCAGGCACGCGCGATGTGGCCTTGAGCGCACTGACGCTGTAGCGCTTGTCGAGTTGTCGGCGAAACTGTGAATCCACCGCCCACAGCCGAGGCCAGAGGAACAAGCCCAGCACGCACAAGGCAGCCAGCGCCAAAGCATGGGGATTGAAAGTGCCGATGGCACGGGACAGTGCGCCGATCTGACTGAAGAAATCCGCCGGCATTTTCTCGATTTGCAAGCCCATGGCATCACGCAGCTGGGACAAGCCAATCAGCACGGCGATGCCGTTGGTGAAGCCGATGACCACACTGACCGGCACATAACGCACCCAGACCCCCAGGCGCAGCCAGCCCAACAAGAACAGCAGCACCCCCGCGCAGATGGTGGAGATCAAGAGGTTGGCCAGGCCGTAGCGCTCGACGATGCCGTAGACGATGACGATGAATGCGCCCGCCGGGCCACCGATTTGCACCGAGGTGCCGCCCAGGGCCGAAATCAGGAAGCCCGCGATGATGGCGGTCCACAAACCGGCTTCGGGTTGGAGTCCGCTGGCGATCGCAAAGGCCATGGCCAAGGGCAGTGCCACGATGCCCACAGTGGCACCGGCCCCCACATCGAGCACCAATTTCTGGCGGTTGTAATCCCGCAGGTCCTGCAGAAGCCGCGGTCGAAACCGTGCGAGGGGGGGCAAACCGGGGAACATGCGCCGCATATTACTCCCCGGACAAGGGGCTTGTCGTCCGGGCGGCGCTCAGTGGATGCGCATGCCGGGCTTGGCGCCGGGCCAGGGGTGCAGCACATGGATGCCCGGCTCGGCTTTTTCGTCGGCGTGGCTGGCGGCCAGCACCATGCCCTCGGACACACCGAACTTCATCTTGCGCGGCGCCAGGTTGGCCACCACCACCGTGAGTTTGCCGATCAGGTCTTCGGGCTTGTACATGCTGGCGATGCCACTGAACACATTGCGGGTGCGGCCTTCGCCCACGTCCAGCGTCAGGCGCAGCAGCTTGGTCGAGCCTTCGACGGCTTCGCAGTTGACGATCTGGGCGATGCGCAGGTCGATTTTGGCGAAGTCGTCGATGGAGATCAGCGGGGCGATCTCTTCGCCGCCGGGCAGGATTTTTTCGGGTTCGGGCGCGGCAGGCGGCTCGAACAGGACCTCGAGTTGTTTCACGTCGACGCGCTGCATCAGGTGCTGGTAGGCGTTGATGCGGTGGCCCGCGCCCAGCAGTTGTGCCGCTTGTGCAAACGTGAAAGGGGCCACGTTCAAAAAGGCTTCGACCTGCGCGGCCAAAGCAGGCAGCACCGGCTTGAGCTGCAGGCTGAGCAAGCGGAAAGCCTCGATGCAGACGGTGCAGACATCGTGCAGTCGGGCGTCTTGCCCCTCTTGCTTGGCCAGCTCCCAGGGCTTGTTCTGGTCGACATAGGCATTGACCTTGTCGGCCAGCAGCATCACCTCGCGCAGGGCTTTGCCGAATTCGCGCTCTTCGTAGCTGGCAGTGATGGCGGGGGTGGCCGCCTGCAGCGCCGCGAGCAAGGCCTGGCCGTCGGTCGTGGTGGCGCCGAGCTGGCCGTCAAAGCGCTTGGCGATGAAGCCGGCCGAGCGCGACGCGATGTTCACAAACTTGCCGATCAGATCGCTGTTGACGCGGGCCATGAAGTCTTCGGCATTGAAGTCGATGTCTTCGTTGCGGCCCGACAGCTTGGCCGCCAAGTAGTAGCGCAGCCACTCGGGGTTCATGCCCAGGCTCAGGTACTTGAGCGGGTCCAGGCCCGTGCCCCGGCTCTTGCTCATTTTCTCGCCGTTGTTCACCGTCAAGAAGCCGTGCACATTCACCTTGTCGGGCGTTTTGCGGCCAGAAAAATGCAGCATGGCCGGCCAAAACAGGGTGTGGAAGGTGACGATGTCTTTGCCGATGAAGTGGATCTGCTCCAGAGCCGGGTTGGCCATGTAGGCCGCGTAGTCTTCGCCGCGCCGGTCCAGCAGGTTTTTGAGCGAGGCCAGGTAGCCCACCGGGGCGTCGAGCCACACATAAAAGTACTTGCCCGGCGCGTCCGGGATCTCGATGCCAAAGTAAGGCGCGTCGCGCGAGATGTCCCAGTCGCCTAACCCTTCGCTGGTGCTGCCGTCCGGGTGGGTGCGCACGCTGAACCACTCTTTGACCTTGTTGGCCACCTCGGTTTGCAGCTTGCCGTCTTGGGTCCACTCGGTCAGAAATTCGACGCAACGCGGGTCGGACAGCTTGAAGAAAAAGTGCTCCGAGGTCTTGAGCTCGGGCTTGGCGCCCGACAGGGCCGAGAAGGGGTGGATCAGGTCGGTGGGGGCATAGACGGCGCCGCACACCTCGCAGTTGTCGCCGTACTGGTCCTTGGCGTGGCATTTGGGGCACTCGCCCTTGATGAACCGGTCGGGCAGGAACATGTTCTTCTCAGGGTCGAAGAACTGCTCGACCGCGCGCACCTCGATCAGCGAGCCGCCTTGGGCCGCCGGGATGTCGCGCAGGTCGCGGTAGATCTGGCGCGCCAGCTCGTGGTTTTCAGGGGCGTCGGTGCTGTGCCAGTTGTCAAAAGCGATGTGAAAACCGTCCAGATAGGGCTGGCGGCCGGCCGCGATGTCGGCCACGAACTGCTGGGGCGTTTTGCCGGCCTTTTCGGCCGCGATCATGATCGGCGCGCCGTGGGTGTCGTCCGCCCCGACAAAGTTGACCTGGCTGCCCTGCATGCGCTGGAACCGCACCCAGATGTCGGCCTGGATGTATTCCATGATGTGGCCGATGTGGAAGTTGCCGTTGGCATACGGCAAGGCAGTGGTGACAAAAAGCTGTCGGGGCGCGTTGGGGGCAGACATGGTGGGGCAGTTTGTAGGGGAATCGATGATTTTAGGGTGTATGGACCGGCTTGTCGGTAAACTCCGGCCCATTCTAGAAAGCGACCATGGCGACCACCGAACAACTCCTCCAGGCCCTGCAAGCCGTCATTGACCCCAACACGGGCAAAGATTTCGTTTCCACCAAAACCCTGAAAAATCTGCAAGTGGAAGGCGGTGATGTCTCCTTTGACGTGGAACTGGGCTACCCGGCCAAGAGCCAGATCCCGGCCTTGCGGCAGGCCCTGATTGCGGCGGCCAAGGGCGTGGCGGGCGTGGCCAACGTCTCGGCCAATGTCACCAGCAAGATCACCGCCCATGCCGCCCAGCGCGGTGTGGCGCTGCTGCCGCAAGTCAAAAACATCGTGGCCGTGGCCTCGGGCAAGGGCGGCGTGGGCAAGAGCACCACCGCCGTCAACCTGGCGCTGGCGCTGGCCGCCGAAGGCGCCAAGGTGGGCCTGCTGGACGCCGACATCTATGGCCCCAGCCAGCCCATGATGATGGGCATCGAAGGCCGACCCGAGAGCGAAGACGGCCAGACCATGGAGCCGCTGGAGAACTACGGCGTGCAGGTCATGTCCATCGGTTTTCTGGTCAACCCGGACGAGGCCATGATCTGGCGCGGGCCCATGGCCACCCAGGCCCTTGAGCAGCTTTTGCGGCAGACCAACTGGAAGGAGCTTGATTATTTGATCGTGGACATGCCCCCCGGCACGGGCGACATCCAGCTGACCCTCAGCCAGCGCGTGCCCATGACGGGCGCGGTGATCGTCACCACCCCGCAGGACATTGCCCTGCTGGATGCCAAAAAAGGCGTGAAGATGTTCGAGAAAGTCGGGGTCCCGATTTTGGGGCTGGTCGAGAACATGGCGGTGCACGTGTGCACCCAATGCGGCCATGTGGAACATATTTTCGGCGCCGATGGCGGCAAGAAAATGGCCGCCGAGTACGGCATGGACTATCTGGGCGCCTTGCCTTTGGACATGCAGATCCGCCTGCAGGCCGACAGCGGCAAACCCACCGTGGTGTATGACCCCGATGGTGAAGTGGCCCGGATCTACAAGGCGGTGGCCCGTCAAGTGGCGGTCAAAATCGCGGCCAAGGCCAAGGACTTCTCCAGCAAATTCCCCAGCATCAAGATCAGCAAGGACACCTGAGCAACAGGCTGACCGCCTGGGCGTCGGTATCCACCGTTTCATCATTGACCCACATTTGATTTAATAAATAGGTATTCATTGTTATCATTTGCTTTGTATGACGGAGTACAAAGTGAATGTTTTTCATCGACTTGCCGTCGCAGTCCGGCGGGTTTTGTGGCGCTGGCCCATGGAGTGGCTGGGCGGTTTGTTGATTGCTGTGGGTCTTTGGGTGGTGCTCTACACCTACCAGTCCAGCGAGGCCATGGTCAAACAATATGCCGCAGAAAGTGCACAAACGCATGCGGTGTCGATCACTCAGTTTCGTAACTTTTACACGCAAGAGTTGGTGCCCAGGGCGGTCAAGGCCGGGGTGGAGATTACCCATAACTACAAGCTGAGTGACAACGCTTTGCCTTTGCCCGCCAGCTTGACCATCGATCTCGGGCATTACTTGTCCAAAGTGGATGGCGGCACGCAGGTGCGCTTGTTCAGCGATCAGCCTTTTCCGTGGCGCGTGGCCGAGCGCCAGCTGGATGATTTTCAACGCCAAGCTTTGCAGCACCTGAAAACGGACCCTGACCAGCCCTTTGTTCGCGAAGAAATCATGCATGGCACCCGGGTGCTGCGCTACGCACAGGCCGACAGGATGTTGGCCAGTTGTGTGGCGTGTCACAACAGTTATCCTGGTTCACCCCATACACAATGGCGCGAGGGAGATGTGCGGGGTGCTTTGGAGGTGGTCTTGCCGGTCTCGGAGTGGCAACTGGCCAGCACCGGGGTGTTGAACCGCACTTTCGCCGTTCTGTTGGTCTTGCTGTTTCTGGGTTTTTCTCTTGTTTGGTTGTCCTTGCGACGCATCCGATCTGAACTGCTCCTGTCCCGGTTGCTTTCCGAAGAGAGACAAGCGGCCATTCGGCAATTGAGCGAGGAAATCTTGGAGCGGGAACAAGTTGAAAAAAACTTGCGCTTGAGCGAGAGCAAACTGCAGAGCATTTTCCGATCGGTGCCGGAGGGCATTGTGGTGGCCGATGCCCGTGGAAAAATGGTGCAGTGCAACGATGCCATGTCTTCCATTTTTGGCTACCCGATGGACGAGTTGATGGGACAACGCGTCAATTTGCTCATGGCAGACACAGACCGCCAGCACCATGACGGGTCCATGGCGAATTACCTCGACACGGGTGTGAAGAAGCTCATGAACCAGCCGCGTGTGCTGGATGGGCGAAGACGTGATGGCAGCTTGTTTCCAGTTCGGGTCACGATCAGTGAAACCCGTTTAGACCAAGAACACTTTTTCATTGGCGTGATGCAGGATTTCACAGCCATACAGAGCGCACAGGATTTGCTGGTCGAGGCCAAGGAAAAGGCTGAGCAAGCCAACCGCATGCGGGGCGAGTTTTTGGCCAACATGAGCCACGAAATTCGCACGCCCATGAACGGCATTGTCGGTATGACCGAGCTGGCGCTGGACACCACGGACCTGGATCAACAAAAGGAGTACTTGGTGCTTGCCCGGGATTCGGCCCATCACTTGTTGCAAATCATCAATGAGATTTTGGATTTTTCAAAGATAGAAGCGAAAGCTCTGGAACTGGAGTTGCTGGAGGTCTGCCCTGGACAATTGGTTCGCCATACGGCCCGGTCTTTGGAGCAATTGGCACGGGGCAAAGGGCTGGACCTGATCGTCCAGTCAGCGACCGATTTGCCGGAATTGCTGTGGTTGGACCCTGTGCGCATGCGACAGATCCTGACGAATTTGATCGGCAATGCCATCAAATTCACCTCAAAAGGCGCTGTCACGGTCACCACAGAATGGGTGCAAGGCGTGGACAGCCAGCAAGGCCATCTGCGCATCGGTATTGAGGACACCGGCATAGGCTTTGATCCGGCGCGACAAGAGGCCCTTTTCAGCCCCTTCACGCAAGCCGATGGCTCGGTCACACGGTCTTTTGGTGGCACAGGTTTGGGCCTCGCGATCACGCGCAGCTTGGTCCATTTGATGGGGGGACACATCACCGCCGAGGGGCGACCCGGATTGGGGGCCAGCTTTGTCGCCACCTTGCCTGCGCGCACAGCACAGCGGGTGGGGGGGGCGGCTGAGGTGTCGGCAGCGCCCCTGCGGCCATGCAGCGCTCTCGCGGACCATCAAGAGTTACAGACTTTGTCGGTCTTGTTGGTCGAAGACCATGCCATCAATCGCAAATTGGCGGAGATCATGTTGCAGCGCATGGGCTGTGACTATGCGCTGGCCAACGACGGTCAACAGGCCCTGGACCGGATGCAACAACAGCGTTTTGATGTGGTCTTGATGGATGTGATGATGCCCGTGATGGATGGCATCACCGCTTTGCGCCGCTTGAGAGCGTTCGAAGCATCGGGCCGACCGCGCACCCCAGTGCTCATGGTGACCGCGCATGCGATGACCGGTGACAAGGAGCGGTTCATGGCCGAAGGCGCCGACGGTTATGTGTCCAAGCCGATGTCGCAACAAGCTCTGCAAAAAGAAATGGAGCGTGTGATGCGGCGACAGCCTGAGGACATGTGATGTGCCCGAAAAAAGAGAGGGTGTTCAGGCCTGGTTGGAATCCAGGCTTTTTTCAAAGTCTCGCAGCCGAAACCGTTGAATTTTGCCCGTGGCCGTTTTGGGCAGTTCGGCCACAAACTCGATGAAGCGCGGGTATTTGTAGGGCGCCAGGCGCTCTTTGACGAAGGCCTTGACCTCCTCTTGCGTCAGGCTCTGGCCCGCTTTGAGGACGATGAAGGCCTTGGTCTTGGTCAGGCCATCGGTGTCTTCCTTGCCGATCACGGCCGCCTCCAAAATGGCGGGGTGCTGCACCAGCGTGGCCTCCACTTCAAAGGGTGAGACATAGATGCCGCTGACCTTGAGCATGTCGTCGTTGCGGCCGGCGTAGGTGTAGTAGCCGTCGGCGTCGCGGGTGTATTTGTCGCCGCTCTTGGTCCACACGCCCTGGAAGGTGTCGCGCGATTTTTCGCGGTTGTTCCAGTACATCAGGGCGCTGCTGGGGCCCTGGATGTAGAGGTCGCCGATCTCGTTGTCGCCGGTCACCACGCTGCCGTCTTCGCCCCGCAACTGCACCTCGTAGCCGGGCACCGCTTGGCCGGTGGTGCCGTAGCGCACATCGCCGGGGCGGTTGGACAAAAACACGTGCAGCATCTCGGTGGAGCCGATGCCGTCGATGATTTCGCAGCCAAAGTGCGCCGTCCAGCGCTCGCCGATGTCGCGCGGCAGGGCTTCACCGGCTGACGAGCACAGGCGCAGCGCGACCTGGCTTTTGGCCGGCAGGTCGGGGCTGGCGAGCATGCCGCCGTAGCCGGTGGGGGCGCCATAAAACACCGTGGGTTGGTGGTCGACCAGGCGCTTGAAGGTGGCTTGCGGGGTGGGGCGCTCGGCCATCAGCACCACGCTGGCGCCCACGCTCAAGGGGAAGGTGAGCGCATTGCCCAGACCGTAGGCAAAGAACAGCTTGGCGGCCGAGAACACGGTGTCGCTTTCTTTCAGATCCAGCACACCCTTGCCATACAGCTCGGCCGTCCAGTACAGGTTGCCCTGGCTGTGCACCGTGCCTTTGGGCTTGCCGGTCGAGCCCGACGAATACAGCCAGAAGGCCGGTTCATCGGCCAGGGTCTGCGCGGGCAGCACGGGCTGGTTCTGGGCGAGCAGGTCGGCCATGTTGAATTGGCCCTGGCCCAGGGGGCCTGTGGGGCGGGAGACCACGATTTGGCGCACCTCGGTGTTGACCGCCGCCATGGCACTTTGCAAGGTGGGCAGCAAAGCCCCCGACACCAGCGCGGCCTGGGCCCGGCTGTTGCTGAGCATGAAGGCGTAGTCTTCGGCGGTGAGCAAGGTGTTCACCGCCACTGGCACCACGCCCGCGTAGAGCGAACCCAAAAAGGCCACCACCCAGTCGCAGCTGTCTTGCATCAGCAAGAGCACGCGCTGTTCACGTTGCAGACCCATGGCCTGCAGACCGCCGGCAAAGCGGCGGATCTGCGCGTTCAGTTGGCCATAGCTGAGTGAGCCGATGTCGTCGATCAGGGCTGTTTTGTCGCAGCGATCGGCATTGGTGGCGATCAGGTGCTGGGCAAAGTTGAAGTTGGCGCTGGGTGCCATCACGGTGTGGGTCATGGGGGTCTCCTCGGTCTTCTCTGATGTTGTATGCGTGGGGCCTGTGTCTGCAGTGGCGGGCACAAAAAACTGTTCTTGCCGTCCAGTTGGCGGTATAAACAGCGGTTGATGCACTATTGTGCTTGCCCGCCAGTATGCATTAAAGTGCATGTTTTGGGTGGGTGGAATAACAAGGGTTTTCCCTGATACTGAACCAAAGGTGACGCATGACATCCCTAGAGTCCCTGTTGATGGAGCCGTCCGGGACGGAGACAAAACGCAGCCCGTTCCTGGAGGCGCTGGGCGAGCGTGTGCGCAATTTGCGCTCCCGCAAAGGCATGACGCGCCGCGCCGTGGCGGTGGCTGCCGAGGTCTCCGAGCGGCATCTGGCCAATCTGGAATACGGCACTGGCAACGTCTCGGTGCTGGTGCTGTTGCAAGTGGCCAATGCCTTGCAGTGTTCACTGGCCGAGTTGCTGGGGGATGTGACCACCACTTCGCCCGAGTGGTTGCTGATCCGCGAGCTGCTGTCCAAGCGCAGCGAGGCCGAATTGCGCCGCGCCCGTGTGCAGCTCGGCGAGATGTTTGGCGAAGGCGGCAATGCGCAAGAGCGCAAGGGCCGCATCGCCCTGATTGGCCTGCGTGGCGCCGGCAAGACTTCGCTGGGCCAGCGCCTGGCCGACCATCTGGGCTTTCCCTTCATCGAGCTCAGCCGCGAGATCGAGCAGTTTGCCGGCTGTCAGATCAGCGAGATCCACAACCTGTATGGCGCCAATGCTTACCGCCGCTACGAGCGCCGCGCGCTTGAAGAAGCCATCCAGATCTACCCGGAAGTCGTCATCGCCACGCCAGGCGGGCTGGTGTCGGATTCGGCCAACTTCAACCTGTTGCTGTCGCACTGCACCACGGTGTGGCTGCAAGCCGATGCGGCCGACCACATGGGCCGTGTGGCGGCGCAGGGCGACATGCGACCCATGGCCGCCAGCCGCGAGGCCATGGAAGACCTCAAGCGCATCCTCGAAGGGCGTTCGGCCTTTTATTCCAAAGCCGACCTGGCCATCAACACCAGTGGCCGCAGCGAAGACCAGGCCTTTGAGGCTTTGCGCTCAGCGGTGCGTCAGCACCTGGCGTGACCGGCCTGAGGCGGGATGGATTTTTCCATTTCCTAGGGTAAATACCTACAAAATGAATTAAAGTGCATGTTGCGGTGGGCGAAAAGTGGCATTAAACTGCCACCCACATGCACTGAAATGCACTTTGACCGAACCGACACCCAACCCTTCCGACGGAGACAAACATGAGCGCAGCACCCCAAGTCAATTACCAGACCGATCCTTCGCAATACAAGCACATCCATCTGGCCTTTGATGGCGAGATCGCCACCCTGTCGATCAACATCAACGAAGACGCCGGCATCCGCCCGGGCTACAAGCTCAAGCTCAACAGCTACGACCTGGGCGTGGACATCGAATTGCACGACGCGCTGCAGCGCATCCGCTTCGAGCACCCCGAAGTGCGCTCGGTGGTGGTGACCAGCTTGAAAGACCGCGTGTTTTGCTCCGGCGCCAACATCTTCATGCTGGGCGTGTCGACCCACGGCTGGAAAGTGAACTTCTGCAAGTTCACCAACGAAACCCGCAACGGCATCGAAGACTCCAGCAAGCACGACGGCCTGAAGTTTGTGGCGGCCCTGAACGGCGCTTGCGCCGGCGGCGGCTACGAGCTGGCGCTGGCCTGCGACGACATCGTGCTGGTGGACGACCGCTCGTCTTCGGTGTCTTTGCCCGAAGTGCCCCTGCTGGGCGTGTTGCCCGGCACCGGCGGCCTGACCCGCGTGACCGACAAGCGCCATGTGCGCCATGACCTGGCCGACATCTTCTGCACCAGCGTCGAAGGTGTGCGTGGTCAAAAAGCCGTGGACTGGCGCCTGGTGGACGCGATCGCCAAGCCGGCCGTGTTCAAGGACGTGGTCAAGCAGCGCGCCACCCAGCTGGCTGCCGCCAGCATCCGCCCCGCAGGCGCCAAAGGCGTGGCCCTGACGCCCCTGAACCGCACGGTCGCGGCCGATGCGCTCACCTACACCAATGTGACGGTCGAGATCGACCGCGCCAAGCGCATCGCCACTTTCACCGTCAAGGCCCCGGCCACGGCCCAGCCCACCGACATCGCTGGCATCGAAGCCGCAGGCATGAACTGGTGGCCGCTGCAGATGGTGCGTGAGCTGGACGACGCCATCTTGCACATGCGCACCAACGAACTCGACATCGGCACCTGGGTGCTCAAGACCTCGGGCGACGCTGCGGCCGTGCTGGCCTCCGACGCCACAATGCTGGCCCACAAGGACCACTGGTTTGTGCGTGAAACCATCGGCCACCTGCGCCGCACCCTGGCGCGCATGGACGTCACCTCGCGCAGCCTCTTTGCCTTGGTTGAAGAAGGGACTTGTTTTGTCGGCACACTCGCCGAATTGGCTTTCTGCGCCGACCGCACCTACATGTTGGCGCTGCCGGACGACGAGGCCAAGGCCCCCAAGATCCAGTTGAACGAAATGAACTTCGGTTTCTTCCCCATGGTCAATGACCAGACCCGCCTGCAGCGCCGCTTTTACGAAGAAGTGCCCGCCATGGAAGCCGCACGCGGCGCCATCGGCCAAGCGCTGGACGCCGACGCCGCCCTGGCCCTGGGCCTGGTCACCGCCGCCCCGGACGACATCGACTGGGCCGACGAGATCCGCCTGGCGCTGGAAGAGCGCGCCGCCATGTCGCCCGATGCCCTGACCGGCCTGGAGGCCAACCTGCGCTTTGCCCAGCAAGAAAACATGCTGACCCGCATTTTTGGCCGTCTGACCGCCTGGCAAAACTGGATCTTCCAGCGCCCCAACGCCGTGGGCGAAAAAGGGGCCCTGAAGGTGTACGGCAAAGGCGAAAAAGTCAGCTTCGACCTGAACCGTGTTTGATCACGTTGTGCAGCGCGGTGCCCGGTGGTCCGCGCTGTAACCGAAATTTGCTCCCACCGTTGCTTTCATCTCTGGAGAACCTCATGTCTGGTATCAACTACAGCGAAAAAATCCCCAACAACGTCAACCTGAGCGAAGACCGCACGCTGCAGCGCGCGCTCGAGCAGTGGCAGCCCAACTTCATCAACTGGTGGGACGACATGGGCCCCGAAGGCTCCACCGACATGGACGTGTACCTGCGCACCGCCGTGAGCGTGGACCCGCAAGGCTGGGCCCAGTTCGGCCACGTCAAGATGCGCGACTACCGTTGGGGCGTGTTCATGAACCCCGGCGAGCAAGACCGCAAGATCCACTTTGGTGACCACATCGGCGAGAAAGCCTGGCAAGACGTGCCTGGCGAGCACCGCGCCAACCTGCGCCGCATCATCGTGACGCAAGGCGACACCGAGCCCGCATCGGTCGAGCAGCAGCGCCACCTGGGCCTGACAGCGCCCAGCATGTACGACTTGCGCAACCTGTTCCAGATCAACGTCGAAGAAGGCCGCCACCTGTGGGCCATGGTGTACCTGTTGCACAAGTACTTCGGCAAGGACGGCCGTGAAGAAGCCGACGCCCTGCTGCAACGCAACAGCGGTAACGAAGACAACCCCCGCATCCTGCAGGCCTTCAACGAGAAGACGCCAGACTGGCTGTCTTTCTTCATGTTCACCTACTTCACCGACCGCGACGGCAAGTTCCAGCTGTGCGCCCTGGCCGAATCCGCCTTCGACCCGCTGGCCCGCACCACCAAGTTCATGCTGACCGAAGAAGCGCACCACATGTTCGTGGGCGAGTCGGGCGTGAGCCGCACCATCCAGCGCACCGTCGATGTGATGAACCAGCTCAAAACCGACGACGTGGCCAAGCTGCGCGCTGCCGGTGTGATCGACCTGCCGACCATCCAGCGTTACATCAACTTCCACTTCTCGGTGACCATCGACCTGTTCGGTGCCGACGAGTCTTCCAATGCCGCGACCTTCTACAGCTCCGGTTTGAAAGGCCGCTACGAAGAAGGCAAGCGCGGTGACGACCACATCCTCAAGGGCAACAGCTACAAGATCTTGACGGTCGACAACGGCAAGCTGGTCGAAAAAGAAGTGCCGATGCTCAACGCCTTGAACGAAGTGCTGCGCGACGACTACATCACCGACTCCAAGGGCGGCATCGACCGTTGGAACCGCGTGATTGCCAAAGCCGGCATTCCCTTCACCCTGACCGCTCCGCACAAGGCCTTCCACCGCAACATCGGCTCTTTGTCCGGTGCCAAAATCACGCCCGATGGCCGCGTGGTGTCTGACGCCGAGTGGATGGCCCAGGTCGGCGAGTGGCTGCCCACCAACGAAGACCGCGCCTATGTGGCCAGCCTGATGGGCCGCTGTGTCGAGCCCGGCAAGTTCGCCAACTGGATCGCCCCTCCCGTCATGGGCATCAACCGCCAGCCTGTGGACTTCGATTACGTCCGCTTCAACTGATGTGTTGAATCTTTGATCTGACTGCCGCCTTTTTTGGGGCGGCAGTCGTCAAAGGCAGGGGCGGGTTCCTCATACTGGGGTACCAGAAATCGTCACCCGCCCCTGCCTTTGACGACTGCATGGTGTGCGCCAGTTGCACTCAATGCTGGTAGCCTGCAAGGCCTGCACAGGCGCTGAGCGACGGTATGGCCTGGGGCCGGGCGCCGATTTCTGGTACCCCAGTATGAGGCGCCCGGCCCCAGGCCATGCCGTTGCGGACCACGCAGACCAAAAAGACAAAACACCCGAAAGTCAAGACATGAGCACCGAATCGACCCTGATCAAGCAGCACGTCATCGATCCCGAGATCTGCATCCGCTGCAACACCTGCGAAGCGATCTGTCCGGTGGGCGCCATCACCCACGACTCGCTCAACTACGTGGTCAAGGCCGACATCTGCAATGGTTGCATGGACTGCATCTCGCCATGCCCCACCGGCTCGATCGACAACTGGCGCATGGTGCCCAAGGCCCGCGCCTACAGCATCGAAGAACAACTCAAATGGGACGAACTGCCCGCTGAACTCAGCGCCGAAGAACTCGCCGCTGCCGGGGGCGATGCCGGCGACGCCCAGGAACAAGCGCAAAGCGCGGTGCAGGCAGCCGCCGCTTCCTCGGCTTCGGCCATCAGCACCGCCACCGCCGCTGGCTTCAACTCGGCCCAGTTCGGCGCCACCATCCCCCCCTGGTCGGCGGCGCACGCCTACACCAACCTCTATGGCCCCAAGGCCGCTGAGAAAACCATCACCGCCACCGTCACCGGCAACCTGCGTGTGACCGAAGTGGGCCAGCAAGCCGGCCAGCAAGACTACGACACCCACCACATCGTGCTCGACTTCGGCAGCCTGCCCTTCCCGGTGCTCGAAGGCCAGTCGATCGGCATCGTTCCGCCCGGCCTGGACGCCAAGGGCAAGCCACACCATGCGCGCCAGTACTCCATCGCCAGCCCCCGCAACGGCGAGCGCGCCGGCCACAACAACATCTCGCTGACCATCAAGCGCGTGCTCGAAGACCACGACGGCCAGCCGGTGCGTGGCGTCGGCTCCAACTACATGTGCGACCTCCAGGTGGGCGACAAGGTGAAGGTGATCGGGCCGTTTGGCGCCAGCTTCCTGATGCCCAACCACCCCAAGAGCCACATCGTGATGATCTGCACCGGCACCGGCAGCGCACCGATGCGGGCCATGACCGAGTGGCGCCGCCGTTTGCGCGCCAGTGGCAAGTTCGAGGGCGGCAAGCTGATGCTGTTCTTTGGCGCCCGCACCCCGGCCGAGCTGCCTTACTTTGGCCCGCTCAACAACCTGCCCAAGGACTTCATCGACATCGAGTTCGCCTTCTCGCGTGAAGTCGGCAAGCCCAAGCGCTATGTGCAAGACGCCATGCGCGAGCGTGCAGCCGACTTGGCGGCGCAGCTGCAAGACCCCAACACCTGCTTTTATGTGTGTGGCCTCAAAAGCATGGAAGAGGGCGTGGTCATGGCTTTGCGCGACATCGCACAGAACGCCGGACTCGATTGGGACAGCATCGGTGCTGCGCTCAAAAAAGAAGGCCGTCTGCACCTCGAAACCTATTGAATCCGCATGGCGAACGCTATCTCCATTGGCCTTGACCAGGTTCGCCAGCAACTGCGCCAACCGCGCGCGCAGCTCAAAGGCCGTCAGGCCACCGAGGCGGCGCGCGCCGAGGTGCGCGCCCTGATCGGCGCCCCCCCGGCCGACGGCCACCGGCGCGACCTGCTGATCGAACACCTGCATGTGCTCAATGACCATTTCCATGGGCTGTTCGAGCGCCACATCGTGGCCCTGGCCGCCGAGATGCGGCTGCCCGTGGTCGAGGTGTTCGAGGTCGCTTCGTTCTACCACCACTTTGACATCCTGAAAGACGACGAGGCCGCCCCGCCCATCACCGTGCGGGTGTGCGACAGCTTGAGCTGCAGCCTGGCCGGCAGCGGCACCTTGCTGCGCCAGTTGCAAAGCGATTTGGCGGGTGTCAAGCTCGTGCCCGTGCCCTGTCTGGGCCGCTGCGAGCAGGCGCCGGCTGCGCAGGTGGGCCAACGGGCCTTGGCGCAAGCCACCGGGCACAGCGTGGCGCAGGCCGTGGCGGCGCGCCAGACGCAGCCCCAGGCCGTGCCACAGGCCGTTCGGCTGCAGGCCTATCTGCAAACGGGCGGCTACCAACTGGCCTTGCAGGTGGCGGCCGGCCTGAAGGACCCGGAGTCGGTCATCCAGTGCCTGGAGTCATCGGGTCTGCGCGGACTGGGTGGCGCGGGTTTCCCGGCCGGGCGCAAGTGGCGCATCGTGCGCAGCCAAGCCGCGCCACGCCTGATGGCGGTGAACATCGACGAGGGCGAGCCCGGCACCTTCAAGGACCGCACCTGCCTGGAAGCCGACCCGCACCGCTTTTTGGAGGGCGTGCTGATCGCCGCCAGCGTGGTGGGGGTGGACGCGGTTTACATTTATTTGCGCGACGAGTACCACGAGGCCCGTGTCCTGCTGAGCGAGGAACTGGCGGCGCTGCGGGCCAACCCGCCTTGCGCCTTGCCGCACATCGAGTTGCGTCGGGGCGCGGGGGCCTACATCTGCGGCGAAGAGTCGGCCATGATCGAGAGCATCGAGGGGCGACGTGGTGAGCCGCGCCTGCGCCCGCCCTACATCGCCGAGGTCGGCTTGTTTGGCCGTCCCACACTCGAACACAATTTTGAGACCCTGTACTGGATCCGCGAGCTCATCGAGCAGGGCGCGGAGCGTTTTGCCGCGCACGGGCGCCATGGCCGCCAAGGCCTGCGCCGCTTCAGCGTCAGCGGGCGCGTGCGCCAGCCCGGCGTCAAGCTCGCGCCAGCGGGCATCACGCTGCGCGAGTTGATCGACGAGTACTGCGGCGGCATGGCCGAGGGGCACACGCTGTACGCCTATTTGCCCGGTGGGGCGAGCGGCGGCATCTTGCCCGCGCGCCTGGCCGATGTGCCGCTGGACTTTGACACCTTGCAGCCGCATGGCTGCTTCATCGGCTCGGCGGCCGTGATGGTGCTGGGCGAATCGGACACCGCGCGCGACGCGGCGCTGAACGTGATGCGCTTTTTTGCCCACGAAAGTTGCGGCCAGTGCACGCCCTGCCGGGTGGGCACCGACAAGGCCGCGCAACTGATGACCGCGCCGGTGTGGGACGCCGACACCCTGCAAGACCTGGCGCAGGTCATGGGCGATGCCTCCATCTGTGGTCTCGGGCAAGCCGCGCCCAACCCGATCCGCTGCGTGCTGCAGTACTTCCCGCACGAAGTGGGGGCGGCATGAGCAGCGCAGGACCGCTCCAAGCTGCGAAGGCCCCCCTGGGGGGCAGCGAAGCACACGAAGTGGCTGAGCGTGGGGATCATGTGCCCACGGTTCAATTCACCCTCAATGGCCAATCGGTGCAAGCGCCTGCCGGGAAAAGCATTTTCAACATCGCCAAAGACCTGGGCATCGCCATCCCGCACCTGTGCCACCAAGAAGGCCTGGCGCCCGACGGCAATTGCCGCGCCTGCGTGGTCGAGATCGACGGCGAGCGCACCCTGGCCCCCAGCTGCTGCCGCAGCCCGACAGCCGGCATGGCGGTGCACACCGACAGCCCCCGCGCGCGCCAGAGCCAGAAGATGGTGCTGGAGATGCTGCTGGCCGACCTGCCCGAGCAGGGGCACAAATGGCTGGATGACCGCGCCCAGGCGCCGCACGGCGAGCTGAGCCAGTGGGCCGAGCACCATGGTGTGCAGGTGCGCCCGGCCTTGGCCGCGCTGCGCCGCGAGGCCGTGCCCGCCGACCTGTCGCACCCGGCCATGGCCGTGAATTTGGACGCCTGCATCCAGTGCAAGCGCTGCGAACGCGCCTGCCGTGACCTGCAGGTCAACGATGTGATTGGTCTGGCTTTTCGCGGTGCGCACACCCAGGTGGTGTTTGACCTGGCCGACCCGATGGGGGGCAGCAGCTGTGTGGGCTGCGGCGAGTGCGTGCAGGCCTGCCCCACCGGCGCGCTCATGCCCAAGAGCCACATGGGCCCGCAAAAGGTGGACCGCGAGGTCGATTCGGTTTGCCCGTTTTGTGGGGTCGGCTGCCTCGTCACCTACCAGGTGCGCGATAAAAAAATCATCAGCGTCAAGGGCCGCGAGGGCCCGGCCAACGAAGGGCGTTTGTGCGTCAAGGGCCGCTTTGGCATGGACTACATCCACAGCCCGGAGCGCCTCACGCGGCCACTGGTTCGCAAGGCGGGCGTGGCCAAGGACGTGGGCCTGATCGGGGGCCACACCGACTGGCGCGAGGTCTTTCGCGAAGCCAGCTGGGAAGAGGCGCTGGACCTGGCCACCCGGCCGCTCAATGCCTTGCGCGCGCAGCACGGCCCCAAGTCGCTCGCCGGTTTCGGCTCGGCCAAGGGCAGCAACGAAGAGGCCTACCTGTTCCAAAAACTGGTGCGCACCGGCTTTGGCAGCAACAACGTGGACCACTGCACGCGCCTGTGTCACGCCTCCAGCGTGGCGGCGCTGCTCGAAGGTGTGGGCTCGGGCGCGGTGAGCAATCCGGTGCGCGATGTGGAACATTCGGACCTGATCCTCGTGATCGGCGCCAACCCCACCGCCAACCACCCGGTGGCCGCCAGCTGGATGAAGAACGCCGCCCAGCGCGGCACCCGCATCGTGCTGGCCGACCCGCGCATCACCGACCTTGGCCAGCGCCACACCTGGCGCAACCTGCAGTTCAAGCCCGACACCGATGTGGCCCTGCTCAACGCCATGCTGCACGTCATCGTCACCGAGAACCTGTGTGATGAACAGTTTTTGCGCGAGCGCGCCGACAACGTGGCCGAACTCAAGGCCCATGTGCAGGGCTACACCCCCGAGGCGATGAGCGCGATTTGCGGCATCGAGCCTGACGCCATCCGCGAAGTGGCCCGCGCCTATGCCGGCGCCCGGGCCGCCATGGTCCTGTGGGGCATGGGCGTGAGCCAGCATGTGCACGGCACCGACAATGTGCGCTGCCTGATCGCGCTGGCCACCATCACCGGCCAGATCGGGCGCCCCGGCACCGGCCTGCACCCCTTGCGCGGGCAAAACAATGTGCAGGGCGCGAGCGACGCGGGCCTGATCCCAATGATGTACCCCAACTACCAGCGGGTGAGCGACACATCAGCGCACGACTGGTTCGAAAAATTTTGGGATGCGAAGTTGGACGACCAGCCCGGTTACACCGTGGTCGAAATCATGCACAAGGCGCTCGCGCCCGAGAGCGATCCGCACAAGGTGCGCGGCATGTACATCCTGGGCGAGAACCCGGCCATGAGCGACCCGGACCTGAACCACGCGCGCCACGCGCTGGCCAGCTTGCAGCACCTGGTGGTGCAGGACATCTTTTTGACCGAGACCGCCTGGCTGGCCGATGTGGTGTTGCCCGCCAGCGCCTGGCCCGAGAAAACCGGCACCGTCAGCAACACCGACCGCACGGTGCAGATGGGCCGCCAGGCCGTGTCGCCGCCGGGCGACGCGCAACCCGACTTGTGGATCATCCAGCAGATCGCAGCGCGCATGGGCCTTCACTGGGCCTATGGCGGCGCGCACGACGGGGTGGCGGCGGTGTACGAAGAAATGCGCCAGGCCATGGCCCCGGCCATTGGCGGCATCGACTGGGCGCGGCTGAATGCGGGCTCGGTCACTTACCCCTGCGTGAGCGCCGACGACCCGGGCCAGCCCATCGTCTTCCATGACCAGTTCCCGACCCCGGACGGCCGTGCCCGGCTGGTGCCGGCGGGCTTCATCCCGGCCAACGAGCAGCCCGACGCCGAGTACCCGATGGTGCTGATCACCGGGCGGCAGCTGGAGCATTGGCACACCGGCAGCATGACGCGCCGCGCCACGGTGCTCGACGCGCTCGAGCCGGCGGCCACGGCCTCGATGTGCGCACACGACATGGTGCGCCTGCAGTTGCAGGCAGGCCAACGCATCCGTGTGGCTTCGCGACGCGGCACGGTCGAGATGGCGCTGCGCCAGGACAACGGCACGCCACCCGGGGCGGTCTTCATTCCCTTCGCATTTGTCGAAGCGGCGGCCAACGAACTGACCAATGCGGCGCTCGACCCATTTGGCAAGATCCCTGAATTCAAATACTGTGCCGTTCGAGTGGAGCCGGCTCCGGCGGCGCAGTGACCCTGTGGCGCGCAATGTGGGGTATTCTTGCCGGGATGGCCGCCACACCCGTGGGTGCGCCGTTGCTGACTGTGCTTTTCTCCAGGGGGTTTGCTGTTCATGTCTTCTCGTCCACAAATCGATGTGGCTGTCCTGATGCGCCGCGAGGCGGTGCAAGGGCCGATGGCGCGTTGGCAAGCCTGGCGCTGGGTGCTGGCCGATGTGGTGCCCCAAGAAAACGGTTTTGGCCGTGTGCCTCGTTGTCTGCGCCAGACCGGGGGTGAGTCGCTCTGGTTGCACCCGGGCTGGTCTGTGGGGCTGTTCACCGACGATGCAGAAGGCTATTGGCTCAATGCCACCTCGCCCACACCGAGTTACTTTGTGATGTGGCGTCTGATGGATGCCGAAGAGGGCGGCGAGCCGATGGCCGTTCCCCAAGCCGTGAGTCTGAGCTACCACGACGCGGGCCGATGGCTGGATGCCCAGGAAACCGTGGAGACCATTCCTGCCCCCGCCGAGGTGGCGGCCTGGGTGCTGGGTTTTGCCGAGCAGCATTACGTGCCCGAAGAAAAAAAACGCCAGCGCCCCCAGAGCTTTCAGCGTCTGACGGACCGTTTCGGGCAACCCGTTTCGGTCAGCACCGACAGCAAACGCAAGGGTGCAAGGCAGGACCCATGAGCGACAATTTTTTCAGCCGCTGGTCCCGTCGCAAGCAGGGCCTAGAGACGAGCGAGCCGCCGAAGCCCGAGCCCATCCCATCGCGTGGGCCGGCTTGGGCTGAAATGCCCAGTGCTTCCCCGGACGGCACCCAGCAACTTCAAAAGACCGGCGATGCAGCCCCATCAGCACCAGGCAAGGCCCCGTCTGCTGCCCAGGACCCACCGCCGCCCATGCCGACCATGGACGATGTGCGGCACCTGACCTCGAACTCTGACTTCCAGTCCTTCATGCAACAGGGTGTGCCCGGTGAGGTGCGCAATGCGGCCCTGAAAAAACTTTTCACCGACCCGCATTTCAACGTGATGGATGGGCTCGACATCTACATCGGCGACTACAACACCCCGGATCCTTTGCCGGCGGGCATGCTGGAAAAAATGGTCGGGGCCGAATTTTTGAACCTTTTTCCCGCCAAGGCAGCCAGCGATGCGCCCCAGGCCGGCTTGTCCGATGTGCAGGTAAACCCTGACCCAAGTCCTGCGGCGCCGCAAGAGTCGCCACTTGTGGCACAGTCCACGCCATCCATGACACCGCCCGTGCAGTCCACACCAGCGCCGCAGGCATCCGAACCGATCGACCATGACCACCCTGATTTGCAACTGCAACCAAACCATGCCCCTGCAAGCCCAAGCCCTGGGCAAAGCACTGGGTGAAGACCTGACGCTGCACACCACCCTGTGCCGCCGTGAAGCCGGGCAGTTTCAAAAAGCCGTGAAAACCGGCGACACCGTGGTGGTGGCTTGCACCCAGGAAAAACGCCTCTTCAGCGAGTTGGCCGAGCAGACCGAAGGCGCGATCTCGCCGATCCGCTTCGTCAACATCCGCGAAACCGGTGGCTGGGGCCGTGAAGCCCCGCACGCCACGCCCAAAATGGCGGCCTTGCTGGCGGCGGCCCGTTTGCCCGAGCCCGAGCCGGTGCCCACGGTCACCTACAAAAGCGCAGGGCGGGTGCTGATCATCGGTGCCCTGGATGCCGCCGAGCGCGCTGCCAGTTTTTTGTCCGACGCGATGCAGGTCACGATTTTTGCGCAAGGCCCCGGCAACGCTGGGGGCAGCCAGGAACGGCGCTTTCCGGTGCTTGCCGGACGGCTGCAAAGTTTGCAGGGCTGGCTGGGTGCGTTCGAGGTGTCGTGGGACGCCAGCAATCCGATTGACCTGGACCTGTGCACCCGCTGCAATGCCTGCGTGAGCGCCTGCCCCGAGCAGGCCATTGGTCTCGATTACCAGGTGGACCTGTCGCGCTGCAGCGCCCACCGCGACTGCGTCAAGGTGTGCGAGGCCGCAGGCGCCATCGACTTCACCCGCGACGCGCGCTTGCAAACCGAACGCTTCGATGTGGTGCTTGACTTGCGTGGCGAGCGGGCCACGCCCACCTTCAGCGCGCACGCCTTGCCCCAAGGCTATTTCCGCTGGGACGGGCAAGACCTGCCCACCTTGCTGAAAGTGCGCGAACTCGTGGGCGAGTTTGAAAAGCCCCGCTTTTTCGCCTACAAGCAAAAGCTCTGCGCCCACAGCCGCAACGAGCAAGTGGGCTGCAGCGCCTGCATCGACATTTGTTCGGCCGAGGCCGTGCGCTCGGACACAAGCCGCCAGCAAATCGTGGTCAACCCGAACCTGTGTGTGGGCTGTGGCGCGTGCACCACGGCTTGCCCGACCGGTGCACTCACCTATGCCTACCCGCGCCCGGCGGAGCAGGGCGCCAGGATCCGCGGCCTGCTCGCCGCGTACCAGGCCGCAGGTGGTCGCGATGCCGCGCTGCTGCTGCACAGCCAGGACAAAGGACAGTCCCTGATCGACGAATTGGGACGAGGCGCGCAACTGGGCGTCATGCAGGGCGTGCCCGCCCGCGTGATGCCGGTGGCCTTGTGGCACACCGCCAGCGTGGGCATGGAGTTGTGGCTGTCGGCGGTGGCTTATGGCGCGCGCCAGGTCATGGTGCTGCTCACGCAGGAAGAAGCACCGCAGTACCGCGCCGCCCTCATGGCACAAATGGCCGTGGCGCAAAGCCTGCTCAATGGCCTGGGCTACACCGGGGTGCATTTCCAGTTGATCGAGGCAAAGGCTGCCTCCTCTTTGGACGAGGCGCTGCAGCGCCTGTGTGCCCACAGCCTGAAGGCCAGCAGCTTGCCCACCGGCCCCGTCAGCGCGGCCCGGCACGCGGTGCAAGCCGAAAAACGCAGCAACCTGGAGTTGGTCATTGACCACCTGGTGGCGCAGTCGCCCATCATGGCCTTGGATGAAGCCCGTCGGCCCCAGGCACTGGCGCTGCCCGCTGCCGGATCGCCGCTGGGCAGCATCACGGTGGACGGCAGCCAATGCACCCTGTGCATGAGTTGTGTCGGTGCTTGCCCTTCATCGGCCTTGCAAGACAACCCTTTGCAGCCCGAGCTGCGCTTTGTCGAGAAAAATTGCGTGCAGTGCGGCCTGTGTGCCAAGACCTGTCCAGAAAACGCCATCACGCTGCAAGCGCGTCTTTCGCTGATGCCCGAGCGTGCCCAGCCGCGTGTGGTGCACAGCAGCCCCCCCTATGCCTGCATCCGGTGCAGCAAACCCTTTGGCACCCTCAAGGCCATCGAGACCATGCTGGGCCGCTTGGCGGGCCACAGCATGTTTCAGGGGCCCGCCTTGGAGCGCCTGAAAATGTGCGGTGATTGCCGTGTCGTCGACATGTTCAACGACGAAAACCAGGTGCGCATCACCGACGGCAACTTGCCCCAATAAACCAGAGCCGCCGCCGCCATGACCCAAGACCAGAACCTGTCCACCCACAGCCATGCGCTGGACGAAGAAACCGCGCGTGCTGAAATTTACGGCCTGTTGTCCCAGCTTTTTTATGCCGCGCCCAGTGAGGAGTTGCTGGGCCAACTGCAAGTGGCTGTGACCGAAGCACCCGATGCGGGGGCCTTTCTGGAAGAGCCCTGGCGCGAATTGGTGGCATGTGCCCGCCAGTTGACGCAGGCGCAAATCGCCAGCGAGTACAACCAGCTGTTTGGCGGCGTGGGCAAGCCCGAGGTGTATCTCTTTGGCTCGCACTACCTGAGTGGTTTTCTGAACGAAAAGCCACTGGTCCGGCTGCGCGACGACCTGGCCGCTTTGGGCCTGGCCCGAAGCCAGGACATGTTCGAGACCGAAGACCACGCGGCCTATGTCCTGGAGGTCATGCGCTACCTGATTGCTGGTGACGATGTGACGGTCTCCAACCTCACGCAGCAGTTGGCCTTTTTCAACCAGCATGTGCAGCCCTGGCTGTCGACCATGTGTCAGGCGGTGATCGCCCATCCCAAGGCGGTGTTTTATTCACGCCTGGCCCACTTCACCGAGGGGTTTTTGAGTGTGGAGGCCCAAGGATTCGACCTGGTGAGTTGATTGATCTTTTTTGAAACAAATTTGAAAAAATGACAAGCTGACCGAGGGTTTTTACTTAGGCGTTTTGGAGCATTGGCGCCCATAATGAAAACCGAGCGGTAATTTTTTAAACGCTTGATTGTTCAACAGCCAACGGAGACTAATTTGACAGACACCACCACCCCACGCCGTCGCAATCTGCTCAAGGGCGCTGCCCTGGCCGCAGGTGCCATTTCTGCACCCATGATCGCCAAAGCCCAGACCGGCCCGATTTCGATGCGTTGGCAGAGCACTTGGCCCGCCAAGGACATTTTCCATGAGTACGCCATGGATTACGCCAAGAAAGTCAACGACATGACCGGTGGCGATCTGAAGATCGAGGTCTTGCCCGCAGGTGCGGTGGTGCCGGCTTTTGGTTTGCTCGAAGCCGTGTCCAAAGGCACTTTGGATGGTGGTCACGGCGTGTTGGGCTACCACTACGGCAAGCAAAACGCCCTGGCTCTGTGGAACTCTGGCCCAGCCTTCGGCATGGACGCCAACATGATTTTGGCTTGGCACAAATACGGTGGTGGTGCCGAGTTGCTGGCCAAACTGTACGCCTCGATTGGCGGCAACGTCCAGTCTTTCCTCTACGGTCCCATGTCCACACAGCCCCTGGGCTGGTTCAAGAAGCCGATCACCAAGGCGGCGGACTTCAAAGGTCTGAAGTTCCGTACCAACGGCTTGGCCATCGACTTGTTCACCGCCATGGGCGCCGCCGTGAACGCCTTGCCAGGTGGTGAAATCGTTCCTGCTATGGACCGTGGTCTGCTGGACGGCGCTGAATTCAACAACGCCACTTCTGACCGCATTTTGGGCTTCCCCGATGTCTCCAAGGTCTGCATGCTGCAAAGCTACCACCAGAGCGCCGAGACCTTCGAGATCATGTTCAACAAGACCAAGTACGACGCGCTGCCGGCCAAACTCAAGGCCGTGATTGCCGGCGCGACCGAAGCCGCCTCGGCAGACATGTCCTGGAAGGCCGTGGACCGCTACTCCAAGGATTACATCGAGTTGCAGACCAAGGACAAGGTCAAGTTCTACAAGACGCCGGACAGCCTCTTGCAGGAACAGCTGAAGATCTGGTCCGAGATCCTCGAGAAGAAGTCGGCTGAAAACCCCTTGTTCAAGGAAATCGTGGCTTCGCAGCGGGCTTTTGCCGAGCGCGCAGTGAAGTGGGACCAGGACACCAACATCAGCCGCCGCATGGCCGTGAACCATTTCTTCGGAGCCAAAAAGGCAGAACCGAAAAAAGGCTGATTTTCAGTAGCTGACCCCATCAGCCATCCAGGTTCCCTGGATGGCTGATTCATTTATGTGATTCCGTATGCAAAACCTGTTGCTTCTCATTGACAAAATCAGCACCTGGATTGGCCAGTTTTTTTCGTGGTTGATCGTGGCACTGACACTGATGATTTCGTGGGAAGTGTTCTCCCGCTATGCGCTCGACAACCCCCACCCGTGGGCGTTTGATGTGATGAGCATGATGTACGGCACGCTGTTCATGATGGCGGGTGCCTACACCCTGTCCAAGAACGGCCATGTGCGTGGTGATGTGCTGTATGGATTTTTCCCGCCTCGCCTGCAGGCCTGGCTGGACCTGCTGCTGTACATCCTGTTTTTCATTCCGGGCGTTTTTGCCTTGGCTTGGGCGGGTTACGGTTTTGCTGCCGACTCATGGGCCATCAATGAGCACTCCAATGTGACGGCCAATGGCCCGCCGGTTTACCCCTTCAAGACGATCTTGCCGCTGGCGGGGGCCTTTTTGTTCGCCCAGGGTCTGGTTGAAATCGTGCGCTGCATTGTTTGCATCAAGCAAGGTGAGTGGCCCAAGCGGGGTGACGATGTGGACGAAGTGGACGTCGAAAAACTCAAGGAAATGGTCAACGTCAAGGACGAGGACATTGCGAAGCTGGGAACCCTCGCATCGGCTGGACAGGGAACACAAAAATGAAAAAAGAAGTTTGGTTTGGCCTGACCATCATGGCCCTGGTCGTGTTGTCGGCCTTTGTTTTGCTGCCTTCTCCGGCCGACATGACCAACGGCCATTTGGGCCTGTTGATGCTGGCCCTGGTGGTGGTGGCGATCATGTTGGGCTTCCCCACGGCCTTCACCCTGATGGGCATGGGCATGATCTTCGCCTGGATCGCGTACAAAAGCCAAAACCCGGATTTGGCGGTGCAGCAAACGCTGGACCTGATGGTGCAGCGTGCTTACTCGGTCATGTCCAACGACGTGCTGATTTCGATCCCCCTGTTTGTGTTCATGGGCTACCTGATTGAACGCGCCAACCTGATCGAAAAGCTGTTCAAGAGCATGCACCTGGCCATGGCCAAGGTGCCGGGGTCGCTGGCGGTCGCCACCATCGTGACTTGCGCCATCTTCGCCACCGCGACCGGCATCGTCGGGGCGGTGGTGACGCTCATGGGCTTGCTGGCTTTGCCCGCCATGCTGCGTGCAGGCTACAGCGTGCAATTGTCAGCGGGCGCCATCACAGCCGGTGGCTGCTTGGGCATTCTGATCCCCCCCTCTGTGATGCTGATCGTCTATGGCGCCACGGCCGGTGTCTCGGTGGTCAAGTTGTATGCCGGCGCGTTTTTCCCCGGCATCATGCTGGCCACTTTGTATGTGTTGTATGTGGTCATTTTGGCCAAGATCAAGCCCCACATGGCACCGCCCATGTCGGCCGAAGACCGCATCGTGCCCCTGCCTGCTTTTGCCCAGGTGGTGTCCAAAGACATCAGCAACAAGGTGTTGCCCGGCCTGATCGGTGCCATCAAGGGCAAGCGCAATGCCGCAGTGCCCATGCGTGAATTGCTGAACCACTTGGCCATTGCCTTGCTGCCTCTGCTGGCCGTTGCGGCCATCATGGGAACCATCTACCTGAAAGTCACGGCACCGGTGGTGTCCGACGCGGTGGAGGGTGTGGTGGCCATGGGCGGTGACCTGTCCGATTCTGCAGACACAGAAGAGGAAGAGGACAGCGTCAGTGGCCTTTCGGAGCCCGAGTCCGATACCCTGAAGCCCCCTCCGGGCGCTGATGCCAGCGAAGCTAAAACGGCTGAAGAACCCGCCAAGGAAGCGGCTTCGACCCCTGTGGCCACCGCCAGCGAAGCGGCCGCACCAGACGATGAACGTCAACCTGCACCGCTGACCTTCTGGGTGGCACTTGCCAGTTGTGCGGTGGCATTGACCCTGTTTTATGCCTATTTCAGTTTTGTGCGGCTTGAAATCTTCAAGATGCTGCTCGGTTCGTTCTTCCCGCTGGCCATCATGATCCTGGCGGTGTTGGGCACCATCGTCTTTGGTTTGGCGACGCCCACCGAGGCCGCTGCCATGGGCTCACTGGGCGGCCTGTTTCTGGCGGCCGCCTACAGGCGCCTGAACTATGTGGTGCTGCGTGAGTCGGTTTACCTGACTGCGAAAACCAGTGCCATGGTGTGCTGGTTGTTTGTCGGCTCGAGCATCTTCTCCGCCGCATTTGCCTTGTTGGGCGGCCAGGAACTCATCAACGCCTGGGTGCTGGGCATGGACCTCACGCCCTTGCAGTTCATGATCCTGGCGCAGGTGGTCATTTTCCTGCTGGGCTGGCCTCTGGAGTGGACCGAGATCATCGTGATCTTCATGCCGATCTTCATCCCCTTGTTGCCCCACTTTGGCATCGACCCCTTGTTCTTTGGCTTGTTGGTGGCCTTGAACTTGCAGACAGCGTTCCTGAGCCCTCCCGTGGCCATGGCGGCGTTCTACCTGAAGGGCGTGAGCCCACCGCACGTCACGCTCAACCAGATCTTCGCCGGCATGCTGCCCTTCATGGCGATCCAGGTCTTTGCGATTGTGCTGCTCTACATGTTCCCAGCGATTGGCATGTGGCTGCCGGAAGTTCTTTACAGTTAAAGAACCACCGCACGCCCGCGCACCCGAAACCTCGCGTTTCGGTGCGCGGGCTTTTTTTCGCTCCTGGCCAGCATTTTTTCTGTCACCTGCTTGACGCAAAACAACCAGTTCTAAGGGTTTTCACATGGAAAGCCTGTGGGTCGGACAGTAAGATACTTATGCAATTGAATGCCTAGGTGAGGTGTGCCGCCAGGCCACCCCCTTGTCCCTTTTTCAGGAGTCTTCGATGTCTTCCAAAACCTCCGCTCTTTCGCGCCGCAGCCTGTTTTCGGGGGCTGCGACGGTCGGTGCAGTGGCCGCTGCAACCGCGGTCTTGCCCGGTGTGGTCCAGTCAACCGCCCCGGCCGCACCTGCCATGCCCAAGCCCACCCGTGGCGGTGGTTATTCGCTGAGCGAACACGTTCAGCAGTATTACAAGACCACCCGCGTCTGAGCCGTTTTTCGCTGTCTTCCTCGTTCAATCCCAACTGGAGCCTTCCATGTTGCTGACCAAAAAACAATCCGGCACCTCGGGTGCTGTTTCATCTGACTTTGTCCACAGCCTGCGCCGTGGTTTGTCGCAAGCGTTGCCCACCTTGGACCGCCGCAGTTTCCTGCGCCGCTCTGGCTTGGGGGTGGGTGTCGGTTTGGCTGCGTCGCAGCTGACGCTGGTGCAAAAGGCCCATGCCGGCAAGGGCACTTCCATCGTGGGTGCTGGCAAGGTCGAAGTCAAACGCACCGTTTGTACCCACTGCTCGGTCGGTTGCGCGGTCGATGCGGTGGTTGAAAACGGGGTTTGGGTTCGTCAAGAGCCCGTGTTTGATTCCCCCATCAACCTGGGCGCCCATTGCGCCAAAGGCGCTGCTTTGCGCGAGCACGGCCACGGTGAATTCCGTTTGCGCTACCCCATGAAACTGGTCAAGGGCAAGTACGAACGCATCAGCTGGGACACCGCGCTGACGGAGATCAGTGCCAAGATGCTCGAGTTGCGCAAGGCCAGTGGCCCCGACAGTATTTATGTGGTCGGATCGTCCAAGAGCAACAACGAGCAGGCCTATTTGCTGCGCAAGTTCATGAGCTTCTGGGGCTCGAACAACTGCGACCACCAGGCCCGCATTTGCCACTCGACCACGGTGGCCGGTGTGGCCAACACCTGGGGTTATGGCGCGATGACCAATTCGTACAACGACATGCAAAACAGCAAGGTCGCCCTGTACATCGGCTCCAACGCGGCAGAAGCCCACCCTGTGTCCATGCTGCACATGCTGCACGCCAAGGAAAATGGCTGCAAGATGATCGTGGTCGATCCCCGTTTCACCCGTACGGCCGCTAGGGCCGACGAGTTCGTGCGCATCCGCTCAGGCACGGACATTCCTTTCCTGTTTGGCTTGATGTACCACATCTTCAAGAACGGTTGGGAAGATAAAAAGTACATCAATGACCGCGTTTTCGGGATGGACGCCATCAAGGCCGAAGTCATGGCCAAGTGGACACCCGACAAGGTGGAGGAAGCTTGCGGCGTCAATGAAGCCCAAGTCCTGAAGGTCGCCAAGATGCTGCACGAGAACAACCCGGGCACCATCGTCTGGTGCATGGGCCAGACGCAGCACACCATCGGCAACGCCATCGTTCGTGCTTCTTGCCTTTTGCAATTGGCCTTGGGCAATGTGGGCAAGACCGGTGGCGGCACCAATATTTTCCGTGGCCACGACAACGTGCAAGGCGCCACCGATGTGGGCCCGAACCCCGATTCGCTGCCTGGCTACTACGGCCTGGCCGAAGGTTCCTGGAAGCACTTTGCCAACGCCTGGGGCGTGGATTTCGAATGGATCAAAAAGCAGTTCGCCAGCCCCGCCATGATGGGCAAGAGCGGCATCACCGTGTCCCGCTGGATCGATGGTGTGCTGGAGAACAACGAACTGATTGACCAGGACAGCAATCTGCGTGGTGTCTTCTATTGGGGACACGCGCCCAACTCGCAAACCCGTGGTCTGGACATGAAGCGGGCCATGGACAAACTGGACTTGTTGGTGGTGGTGGACCCTTATCCCTCGGCCACCGCGTCCATGGCCGCCATGCCCGGCAAGCCCGAGGACCTGAACCCCAATCGCGCCGTCTATTTGCTGCCTGCTTGCACCCAGTTTGAGACCTCAGGCTCCTGCACCGCCTCCAACCGGTCCATCCAGTGGCGCGAAAAGGTCATCGAGCCTTTGTGGGAGAGCCGCTCCGACCACATGATCATGTACCAGCTGGCGCAAAAGCTGGGTTTCGGAACCGAGCTGGTCAAGAACTACAAAATGCAGAAGGTCAATGGCATGGACGAGCCCGTGCCCGAGGACATTCTGCGTGAGATCAACAAGAGCGTCTGGACGATTGGTTACACCGGTCAGAGCCCGGAGCGCCTGAAGGCCCACATGAAGAACATGAATGTGTTCGATGTGAAAACCCTCAAGGCCAAGGGCGGCAAGGACAAGGAAACCGGTTACGACTTCACCGGCGACTACTTCGGCTTGCCCTGGCCCTGCTACGGCACCCCCGAGCTCAAACACCCTGGCTCGCCCAATCTGTACGACACCTCCAAACACGTCATGGATGGCGGTGGCAACTTCCGCGCGAACTTTGGTGTGGAACGCGATGGCAAGAGCCTGTTGGCCGAGGATGGCTCCCATTCCCTGGGTGCCGACATCACCACCGGTTACCCCGAACTGGACCACATCCTGCTCAAGAAATTGGGCTGGTGGGATGAGCTGACCGAGGCCGAAAAGGCCAAGGCCGAAGGCAAAAACTGGAAGACCGACATGTCAGGCGGCATGATCCGTGTTTTCATGAAAGGGCACGGTTGCCATCCCTTTGGCAACGCCAAGGCGCGTGCGGTGGTCTGGAATTTCCCGGACCCGATTCCGCAGCACCGCGAGCCCTTGTATGGCACCCGTCCCGACATGATGGCCAAGTACCCGACGCACGATGACCGCAAGGCCTTCTGGCGCCTGCCCACTTTGTACAAGACGGTTCAGGAAAAGAACATCGCCGACAAGTTGCACGAGAAGTTCCCACTCATCATGACCTCTGGTCGCTTGGTCGAATACGAGGGCGGCGGCGAAGAAACCCGGTCCAACCCCTGGTTGGCCGAGTTGCAGCAGGAGATGTTTGTGGAGATCCATCCCAAGTCGGCGGCCGACCGGGGGATCCGCAACGGCGAACGTGCTTGGGTGACATCGCCCACGGGCGCGCGCATCAATGTGCAGGCCATGGTGACCGAGCGCGTGGCGCCCGACACGGTGTTCCTGCCGTTCCACTTTTCAGGTCGTTGGCAAGGCGCAGACATGCTGGCTTTCTACCCCAAGGGCGCGGTGCCGATTGTCCGCGGCGAGGCGGTCAACACCGCCACCACCTACGGTTATGACAGCGTCACCATGATGCAAGAGACCAAGACCACCATCTGCAACATCGAAAAAGCCTAAGCGCTCCAGGAGAACACGATGGCACGAATGAAATTCATCTGTGATGCAGAACGCTGCATCGAATGCAATGGCTGCGTCACTGCATGCAAAAACGAACACGAAGTCCCTTGGGGTGTGAACCGCCGCCGTGTGGTCACCCTCAACGATGGTGTCCCCGGTGAGAAATCCATCTCGGTCGCGTGCATGCACTGCTCCGATGCACCTTGCATGGCCGTATGCCCAGTCAACTGTTTCTACAAAACCGACGAAGGGGTGGTGTTGCACGACAAGGACATCTGCATTGGCTGTGGCTACTGCTCCTACGCCTGTCCGTTTGGTGCGCCGCAGTTCCCGTCCAGCGGCACCTTTGGTCTGCGCGGCAAAATGGACAAATGCACATTCTGTGCAGGGGGGCCGGAAGCGCATGGCAGCCAGGCCGAGTTCGACAAATACGGTCGCAACCGTTTGGCCGAGGGCAAACTGCCCGCTTGTGCCGAAATGTGCTCCACCAAGGCCTTGCTCGCAGGCGATGGCGATGTGGTGGCGGATATTCTGCGCGGCCGCGTGGTCCAGCGTGGCAAAGGTGCCGAGGTCTGGGGCTGGGGCACGGCCTACGGCAATCAGGCCAAGGGGGCATGAGCATGAAAACAACCATCACTTTGGGGATTGTGTGCTTGCTGGCGGCTTGCTCTGAAACGCGTCAGGATGCAGCAGGTGTCGGCTCTGACAAACCTGCGGTGGCTGGCACGGGGGTTGCGGTGTACACCGATCCGGGCTGGAAAGCCGGCGACAAGGCCAGCTGGTCCAACCACCTCAAGGCCCGTGCACAGTACGGTCAAAATGACCACGCCCGCGCTCCCAAGTGAGCGACAAGGAGACGTTCATGCGCCGCTTTCTTCTGAGCATCGGGCTGGCCCTGGCCACGCTGGGCGTGGCCGCCCAGACGCCGGCTCCCGCACCCGCTTCGGCCACCACGGCAGCGCCAGCGCCGGCTGACAACAGCCTGGGCGTCAAAAGCGCCAACATTTTCCAGATGGCACCGTCTGCGGACGCTGATCCGAAATACAAGGACCAGACGAACGCACAGAGGGCGGAAGTTCAGCCAGGCAACAACGCGCCCATGTGGCGTGCGGTGGGCCAGGGCGTGACCGGTGTGAGCAGCCTGCCCAAAAGCCAGGCCCCGGAAGCCGGGAACCTGATTCAACCCTTTGCCCAGTACCCCGGATCCCGCCTGGCTTCGGCCGGCGAAGCCTGGCGGCAGGTGCGCAACAATTTCATCATCCCTTATGGCGCGGCCTTGCTGTTGATTGCGGTGGGTGCCATGGCCTTGTTTTATTTCAGCAAGGGCACCATCGAATTGCATGGTCAGGAAACAGGGCGAAAAATTGAACGGTTCACCCCGTTCGAGCGTTCAGCCCACTGGGCCAATGCCATCGCTTTTTGCGTCTTGGCCATTTCCGGGATTGTCATGGCCTATGGCAAATACTTCCTGTTGCCCATCATCGGCGGCACCTTGTTTGGTTGGCTGACCTATGCCCTCAAAAACCTGCACAACTTCGCAGGTCCCCTGTTCACGGTCTCCCTGGTGGTGGTCTTCATCACCTTTGTCAAGGACAACATCCCCAGCAAAGACGACCTGGTCTGGCTGCTCAAGGGCGGTGGCCTTTTCTCGGGGGTCGAAGTCCCCTCGCACCGTTTCAATGCCGGTGAAAAGGTGTTGTTCTGGGCGGGTGTTCTGTTCCTCGGCGCGGTGGTGGTGGCCTCGGGCTTGGTGCTGAACATGCTGATCCCCGGTTTGATCTACGAGCGTGCCACCATGCAGATCGCCAACATGGTTCACGGTGTGGCCAGCCTCTTCATGATGGCGATGTTCATTGGTCACATCTACATGGGCACTTTGGGCATGCGCGGCGCGTACAAGGCCATGCGCGAAGGCTATGTGGACGAGACCTGGGCCAAGGAGCACCACGAACTGTGGTACGACGACATCAAGGCCGGGAAAATTCCGGCCAACCGATCAGCCGCAACTGCTGCTGCCGCCACGTCCAACGCTTCCACGGCTTCGGCTTGAGTCAGGAGATTTCAGATGAAAAAGCATTTCTCAGTTCTGACCGCATTGGTCATCAGCTTCGGCGCTTCGGCCAAATTGCCCCCTTTGAGCGAAGAGGCCAAAGCGAAAGCGGCAGAGGCAGCCGCCAAAACCGCGCACGGCAACAAGGTGGCCGACTTCCAGTTGTGCAAGTCACGTGAAAAAGTGGCCGCACATTATTTCAAGACCCAGGGCAAGGGCAAACCTGCACCTGCAGCAACGCCCGCCTGTGTGGATCCGGGTGCCTACAAGCCGGCAGAAGTGGCTGCAACGCCAGCCGCCGCAACCGCCCCTGCGGCCGCCAAGTCGGACGCCAAACCTGCAGCGGCCAAAAAAGGCTGACCTGCATCCGTGACCCATCGAGAACCCCCCCGTCGCATCCGGCGGGGGTTTTTTACGTTAGCCTCTTGCCATGTCTGTTGCCCTGAACGTTCCCGAGGCCGTATCGCGCTCGGCCAAGCCCCACATCACCCGTTCACGCGCACCATTGACACGGACCGTGACGGTTTGCAACGAGTGGGGTGAACAGTCCGAGTCACAGATCCCGGCTGAGCGCGCCCTGACCATTTACCTGGACAAAAAAGAGCTGGTCACCTTGATGACCCTGGGCGCGGAGCCCGAGTGGTTGGTGCTCGGGTTTTTGAGAAACCAGCGGCTGATCGACTCGGTGGATCAGATTGAATCGATCACCGTGGACTGGACCCTTGGCGAAGGCGAAGTGGGCGAACCCGGGGTTGCGGCTGTCAATAGCCGTCCGGGTGCGCAACTGACTGTGCAGCGCAGTGCCGACCGCGTGGTCACCACCGGATGCGGGCAAGGCAGTGTGTTTGGTGACCTGATGAGCCACATCGATGACATCGTGTTGCCCAACGCTCGGATCACGCAAGGCCAGCTCTATGGGCTGGTCAACGCCATTCGCCTGCAGGAGACGACCTACAAATCATCGGGTTCGGTGCATGGGTGTGCCCTGTTTCAGGGGGATGAGATGCTCATGTTTGTCGAAGATGTGGGCCGGCACAATGCGGTCGACACCATTGCCGGCTGGATGTGGATGCACGATGTGGGTGGCGAGGACAAGGTGTTCTACACCACCGGCCGCCTGACCAGCGAAATGGTCATCAAGTCCGCCCAGATGGGCGTGCCGGTGGTCGTGTCCCGCAGCGGCATCACGCAGATGGGCCTCGATGTTGCCCAGCGTCTGGGCTTGTGCACCATTGGCCGAGCCACCAACAAACGGTTTTTGTGTTTCAGTGCACCTGAGCGCCTGGTCTGGCAGCCCGAATTGCTGACGCCACCCGGCTGACGGCGCTGGCCGCAGCGCGGGGGCTGCTTGTTGTTTCAGCCGTTCACAAATTTGGCTGCACGTTTGTTCAGGAAGGCATCCATGCCTTCTTTCTGGTCGGCGGTGGCAAACAATCCGTGGAACAGTCGGCGCTCGAACATCACCCCATCGCTCAAACCGCTTTCAAAGGCCCGGTTCACGCTTTCCTTGGCCGCCATGGTGGCCAGTTGGCCATAGCCGCAGACCATGAGGGCCGCGCCCAGGGCCTCGTCCATCAGCTTGTCCAGAGGCACCACGCGGCTGACCAGCCCGCCGCGCTCGGCCTCGGTGGCATCCATCATGCGGCCCGTCAGCACCAGGTCCATGGCCTTGGATTTGCCCATGGCGCGCGGCAAACGCTGCGTGCCGCCGGCGCCGGGGATGATGCCCAGTTTGATCTCGGGTTGGCCGAATTTGGCGTTGTCGGCGGCGATGATGAAGTCGCACATCATGGCCAGCTCGCAACCACCGCCCAGCGCAAAACCGGCCACCGCCGCGATCACGGGTTTGCGGATGGTGCGGATGGTTTCCCAGTTGCGGGTGATGAAGTCCTGTTTGTAGACCTCATGGAAGTTGAATTTGGCCATGGCCGAGATGTCGGCCCCGGCGGCAAAGGCTTTGTCGCTGCCGGTGATGATGATGCAGCCAATGGCCTCGTTGGCGTCCAAGGCCTTCAAGGCACTGCCCAACTCGTCCATCAGCGGGCCGTTCAGGGCATTGAGCGCTTTGGGGCGGTTCAGCGTGATGATGCCGACTTGGCCGCCTTCGGTGCGGACTTCGATGTTCTCGTAGCTCACGGGGTTCTCCAATCAGGATGTGGAATGCAGCAGGGACTATAACCAAGGCGCTGGCCTCTGGCCTGTCCGTTCAGGCGCAGCCCGGGGAACCGACACGGCCCCCTCTAGGGGAAAATATTAGCCAACCGATCGGTCGGTTAATGGTAAATTCGCAGACCAAGGAGAAACCCCATGACCGAATCTGCCATCCCCACAGTGCTTTACGAGGAACGCGCCAGCGTGGCCGTGATCACACTGAACCGGCCCGCCGCGCTCAACAGTTTCACGCGCCAGATGCACCATGAGCTGTGGGCGGCGCTGGACCAGGCCGAAGCCAATGCAAGCATCCGCGCCGCCATCATCACGGGCGCGGGGCGGGGTTTTTGCGCCGGGGCCGACCTGTCGGACTTTGATTTCACGCCCGGGCCCGACCGGATCGAGCGCGCCGATCCGGGCCCCATCATCGACCAGGCCTTCAACCCCAGCACGCGTCGCCTGCAGCAGCTGCGCATGCCCACCGTGGCGGCGGTCAATGGCGTGGCCGCGGGCGCGGGGGTTTCGCTGGTGATGGCCTGCGACATCGCGATCGCCGCGCCGGGCGCCAATTTCATCCAGGCCTTCAGCAAGATCGGCCTGATCCCGGACGCGGGCGGCAGCTGGCTGCTGGTCGAGCGCCTGGGGCTGGCGCGGGCCATGGCGCTGGCCATGACGGGCGACAAGCTGAGCGCCCAGCAGGCCAAGGACTGGGGCATGATTTGGGAGGTGAGCGACGATGCGCTGGCCGCCGCGCTGGCCATGGCCGAGCGCCTGGCGCAGATGCCCACCCGGGCGCTGGTGGCCACCCGCGCCTTGCTGCAGTCCGCCACCACCCGAACCTTGTCCGAGCACCTGGACGCCGAACGCGACACCCAGTCTGCACTGGGACGCACGCACGACTACTTTGAGGGGGTGCAGGCCTTCCTCGACAAGCGTCCGGCGCAATTCAAAGGCGAATGATGAGCGACCCCCAAACACTGGCCCGCCAGGTGGGCGAAACCATGTTCGCCGTGGACGTGGCCTCCAAAGACACCATGGGCATGGCGCTGCTGGCCTGTGAGCCCGGCCGCGCCGTGATGCGCATGGAGGTCAAGGCCCTGCACCTGAACGGCCACCAGATCTGCCACGGCGGCTTCATCTTCACGCTGGCCGATTCGACCTTTGCCTTTGCCTGCAACAGCTACAACAAGAACACGGTGGCCGCCGGTTGCAGCATCGAATTCTTGAAGCCCGGGCGGCTGGGCGATGTGCTGACCTGCGAAGGGCTCGAGCAGACCCTGAGTGGGCGCCACGGCATTTACGACATGAAGGTCACCAACCAGCATGGCGAAGTCATCGCCCTGTTCCGTGGCAAAAGTGCACAGATCCAAGGCACAGTGATCCCTGAATGAACCCGGGCGAGGGCCGAGAGCGAGCACCGCCCCCCAAGAACACGTGGAGTTTTCAATGAGCCATCAAGCCTTTCCCCTGGAGCCGATCGAAAAGGCCAGCGTCGACGAGCTGCGCAGCCTGCAGCTCAAGCGCCTGCAGCAAACCCTGCAGCACGCCTATGCCAACTCGCCCGTGTACCGCGCCAAATTTGACGCGGCCGGCGTGCACCCCGACGACTGCAAGAGCCTGGCCAACCTCGCCAAGTTCCCCTTTACCACCAAGGCCGATTTGCGCGACAGCTACCCCTTTGGCATGTTCGCCGTGCCGCGTGCGCAATGCGTGCGCATCCACGCTTCTAGCGGCACCACCGGCAAGCCCACGGTGGTCGGCTACACGCACAAAGACATCGACACCTGGTCCACCGTGGTGGCCCGCAGCATCCGCGCCGGCGGCGCCAAGCCCGGTGACATGGTGCATGTGAGCTACGGCTACGGCCTGTTCACCGGCGGCATGGGCGCGCACTACGGCGCCGAAAAACTGGGCCTGACGGTGGTGCCCTTTGGCGGCGGGCAGACCGAGCGCCAGGTGCAACTGATCCAGGATTTCCAATCCAACATCATCATGGTCACGCCCAGCTACATGCTGGCCATTGCCGACGAGTTCGAGCGTCAGGGCATCGACCCCAAGAGCAGCTCGCTGCGCATCGGCATTTTTGGCGCCGAGCCCTGGACCAACGACATGCGGGCCGCGATCGAAAAACGCATGGCCATCGACGCGGTCGACATTTATGGCCTGTCCGAGGTCATGGGCCCGGGCGTGGCCAGCGAGTGCATCGAGACCAAGGACGGCCCGACCATCTGGGAGGACCATTTTTACCCCGAGATCATCAACCCCGACACCGGCGAGCTGGTGGCCGACGGCGAGATGGGCGAGTTGGTCTTCACCAGCCTGACCAAGGAAGCCTTGCCCATCATCCGCTACCGCACCCGTGACCTCACGCGCCTGTTGCCGGGCTCTGCCCGCACCATGCGCCGCATGGAAAAAATCACCGGCCGCAGCGACGACATGATGATCATCCGTGGCGTCAACGTGTTCCCCAGCCAGATCGAAGAGCTGATCTTGAAGCGCAGCGAACTGGCGCCGCACTACCAGTGCGTGCTGACCCGCGAAGGCCCGATGGACGACCTGAAGGTGCTGGTCGAGACCAAGCCCGGTGTGTCCCCCGACAGCGCCGAAGCGCGCGCCGCGGCCAAACTGCTGCAGCACGAGATCAAGGTGTTCATTGGTTCGAGCGTGGCGATCGAGCTCCAAGCCGAAGGCGGCGTCGAGCGCAGCCAAGGCAAGGCCAAGCGCGTGGTGGATTTGCGCGGCAAGTGAACCCCGCACCGGTGCACAAGGGGCCGGTCATTCAGCCGGGTTTTTGTGCCTGCGGGCAGGGCACACTCAGCCTTTCGTGGCGGCCGTCGCGGTCCAGCCGCATGGCGCTGAGGTGGCCACCCCAGACGCAGCCGTCGTCGAGTGCCCAGACATCGGTGCGTTGGGGTTGAGCCAAGGTCGACCAATGTCCGAAGGCGATGGTGGTGCCCGCGGTGCGCCGTCCCGGAACGTCAAACCACGGCATGTAGCCATCCGGGGCATTGCCGGCCGCCTCCTTGGTGTTGAACTCCATCTCGCCTGTTGGGGTGCAAAAGCGCAGACGGGTCAAGGCGTTGACCACCACGCGCAGGCGATCAAAGCCCTTCAATTCGTCTTGCCAGGCCGCCGGCGTGTTGCCATACATGCAGCCCATGAACGCCTGCCAATCGGGCCCGCGCAGGACGTCTTCCACCTCCCGGGCCAGTGCCAGGGTTTGGGCGACGGTCCAGGATGGCAAGACGCCCGCGTGCACCGACAGCACCCCGTGCGACCACAGGGCCATCGGTTGCTGCCGCAGCCATGCCATCCAGACCTCGCGGCCGCTGCTGTTCAACAAACCGTCCAGGGTGTCCAGCCGACCTGCTTTTCGGATGCCGCAAGACACAGCCAGGGCGTGCAGATCATGGTTGCCGAGCAGGCAATGCACGCTGCCCTCCAAAGCCATCAGGCGTTGGACCACCGCCAGCGAAGAGGGGCCGCGATTGACCAGATCGCCCAGTATCACCAATTCGTCACGACTGGGGGAAAAATCGATCGTTTCCAGCAGTTGCCCCAAAGGCCGATCACAGCCTTGAATATCACCTATCCAATAACACGCCATATGAACCGATCCGTCTGAAATCGAAATAGATGCCCCATTATGTGGCAGCACACGGGTGCACCAAGCCGGATGGTTTCTCATGATTTGAGAGAATATCCGGGCGGTGGTGGGCGGTCGCTGGCTTGAATTGAATCGTTGCTGCAAGCAGATAACCCGTTAAACCTGATTTTGGAAGCCCGGGCGACTCGATTGAGATGTCGAATGGATTTTTAAGGTATATTCAGGCTTTATTTAGGAAAATCACCATGGCACAGACATATAAAGAACTTCTGCAACAGCGCGAAGCACTTGAATTGGCAATCGTTCAGGCGCGTAAAAATGAAATTTCAGCCGCCGTCACCAAGGTCCGTGAATTGGTCGCAGAGTTTGGATTGACCGCGCAAGATGTTTTTCCCGGTCGTACCAGCAAAGTGGGTGCGGTCAAAACCAAAACCGTGAGCAAGGTCGCCGCCAAGTACCGTGATCCAGCAACAGGTCAAACCTGGACCGGCCGTGGCAAAGCCCCCAAATGGATCGAGGGGCGTGACCGTGCGCCCTTCGCCATTGCCTGAGTCCTGAATTCCACGCTTTGGCGCCGTGCGCCGGCAAATTCAGGATGCCATCCCAATAAAACCCCCGATTCAGGGGGTTTTTTCATGGCGAAGTTGATTTGATAAAAATCAATAAAACCGAATATTTATGGGCATCAAATGGGTGCAGATGAACCAAAGCGACGGTCTCTGCCGGCAAACCAGATCAGGGCCCTGTTGAGGCTTTCTGGTGTGAAGTCCGGCCAAAGCTCATCACAAAAGAACAACTCGGCATAAGCGGACTGCCAAAGCAGAAAATTACTCACACGCGATTCACCGCCTGTCCGGATCAGTAAATCCACTTCCGGCGCATCGGAGGTGCTCAGAAAAGGGGCCAAAGTGTCCTCGGTCAATAAGGCCATGTCCATTTCGGGGTTCTTTTGTTGCCAAACCTTGACCGCTTGCAACATGTCCCACCGCCCGCCATAGTTGGCGCAGATGTTGAGCGTGATGCCCACATTATTGGCCGTCAATGATTCAGCCTCTGTGATCAGTTCTTGCAGGACGGCAGAAAATCTCTGCCGATCTCCCAATACCTTCAATCGGACGCCGTGGTCGTTCATGTTGCGGATCTCTTTTTTGAGATAGGTCATGAACAGGCCCATCAGGGCACTGACCTCTTCCGCAGGTCTTCGCCAGTTTTCGGTGCTGAACGCAAAAAGACTCAGCTGTGGAATCCCGATTTCAGCGCAGGCCCTGACAATGTCACGCACCCTTTGGGCACCCGCGGCATGCCCCAGTCCTGCCGGCAGAAAACGGCTCTTGGCCCAGCGGCGGTTGCCATCCATGATGATGGCCACGTGCTGGGGCAAATGAAGGGGCTTTGGTAAAGACAACGGGACGTTTGGGACGGATGAAACCCTGATTCTAGGGCCCTCATCATCGCCATGGTCATCGGCGTCAGGTCTGACCTCTCACCTGCGCCGGGGTGGTAGCGCCACGCGGGATCAGCCATTTCAGGGCTTTGGCGGCAGGCCAAGTGAGGGCGCCCATGAGCAAAGCCAGCGCCCAAGACGTCGGCTCCAGGGGTTCAAACTTCAGCGCCGATGCCAGCCAGGGCAGGTGGATGGCGGTGGCCAGAACCGTCAAGGCCAGAACCAGCAAAATGTCCGCCACAGGGTTGGTCAAGGGCCAGGTCCGGCCACTGCGTGTGGCCTTGAGCCAGGTGGTCCGCCGGCGTGGCTGTGCGGTTCGGTAAAGCCAAACCAAGGCGGCATTGGCTGCGAAGAGGTTCACGAACACCATGGACCGGGTGAACGCCAGGGAGGGGCCCGAAGCGGGCCCAAGCCCTGGCCATGCCCAGCTGCCTTGTGTCATGCCAAAGGTGATGCCGATGCTGGCCAAAATGCACAGGCCATGCCCGGTTGCCGCAAGCAAGCAGCGTGCACCCAACAGCGGCGCGTCGATCTCACGCGGTGGTCGACGCATGACCTGTTCGTCGGCTGGTTCGTTCTCGAAAGCCAAGGCACACATCGGGTCAATGACCAGTTCCAGCAGGGCAATGTGCAGCGGCAACATCAACGGGGGCCAGCCCACAAGCAAGGGAATCAGCGTCATGGCGGCAATGGGAATGTGGATGGCAAAAATGTATTGCATGGACTTTTGCAGGTTGTCGAAGATGCGTCTGCCCAAACGGATGCCCCGCACAATGGCGTCGAAGTTGTCGTCCACCAACACCAAATCCGCGGCTTCGCGTGCCACATCGGTGCCGCGGGCCCCCATGGCGATCCCGACATGGGCCGCCTTCAGGGCCGGTGCATCGTTGACCCCATCGCCCGTCATGGCCACCACCGAGCCGGTGGCCTGCAGCGCCTGAACAATGCGCAGTTTCTGGTGCGGCGAAATGCGAGCGCAAACCGTGACCTGGCGCAAGCGCGCCCTCAAAGCCGCGTCGTCCAGGCCATCGAGGGCTTCGCCAGTCAGGGTCTCGCCATCTGGCAGGCCTGCTTGTCTGGCGATCGCGCAGGCGGTGGCTGGAAAATCGCCCGTGATCACAATGACCTGGATGCCGGCAGATTGACAGTCGGCGACGGCTTGAGGAATTTCGGGCCGCAGCGGGTCGGTCAGACCGATCAGTCCCAGCCATTCAAAGTCAAATCCTTCGGGGGTGTATGGCAAATGGCCCCCTTCCCATGGGGTGTGGGCGACCCCCAGCACACGCAAACCCTGAGCGGCCATCTGCGCCACGCAGGCCAGCCATTGCTGCCGTGCCTCCGGGCTGAGACGGCAAAGCCCCATGACCGCTTCGGGTGCCCCTTTGGCCGAGACCACCTGCGGTTCACCGGCTCCGAATTGCCAGACATGCGTCATGGCTTTGAGCTGGGGACTGAGGGCATAGGTGTGCACCAACTGGCCCCTTGCGAAACGCCGATGGACATCGGGCAGGTGGATTGGGCCCATCGCATGGAAGGCGATTTCCATGGGGTCAAAGGGTGTGGGGGCACTGGCCAGGATGGCATGCTCGATCAGCGGGTGGAAGGCCTCGGCCATGGGCGGGGGGGGCTGGCCCGCAGCGCAGGCGCTCGGGCTGGGCACAGGTGCGCGCCATTCCAGGATCGCACCGGGCGCTGCGCGGTCAACCTGCTGGGGCACGGCCAGCGCCGTCACCGTCATGCGGTTTTGTGTCAACGTGCCGGTCTTGTCGGTGCACAGCACGTTGATCGCCCCGAGGGTTTCGATGGCGTTGATGTGCCGGGTGAGGACGCCCTCGCGCGTCAGGCGTCGCGCGCCCATGGCCGGAAACAGGGTCAGCACCACCGAGTATTCTTCGGGCAGGATGGCCATGGCCAGCGCGATGCCTGACAACAGGGCGGTCAGCCATTGACCGGTCCGCCAACCCAGCGTGAGCACCACCAGCACGCACAGCACCCCCACCACACTGGCCAGCACCCGGACCAGTCGGGCGGTTTGCTGTTGCAGGGGCGTCCTGACCTCCTCGACCTTGGCCAACGCCAAGCCAATTTGACCGATCTGGCTGCGCATGCCGGTGGCGGTCACCCGGACCTGGCCATGGCCACGCACGACAAATGTGCCGCCTTGCACGCAGGCATGAGGGGCCGATGGGTTCTGAACCCCCCCGGCGCTGCCCGGCAAAGGCCCTGCCAGCCGGGCCTTGTCCACGGCCACCGATTCTCCGGTCAGCAGCGATTCGTCCACCTGCAGGTTGACGGCCTGCAGCAACCAGCCATCTGCAGCCACCCGGTCGCCTTCCTGCAGCAGCAGGCAGTCCCCTGAAACCACTTCGCGGGCCGGGATGCGCTGCGTTCGGCCGTCCCGCAGCACCCGGGCCTGGACCTGCGTGAGTTGGCGCAGAGCCTCAATGGCCGCTTCGGACTGGCCTTCCTGATAAAAGCTGAGCACCAGAATGGCCAGCACAAAGACCGACAGCGTCAGGCCCTCGGTGAGGTCGCCCAGCACCACATACAGCAAGGCTGCCGAGAGCAACAAGGCCAACATGGGCTGACGCAGCATGTCCGCCAGGCGCCTCCAGACCGAGCGGCGTGTGTCTTGAGCCACTTCGTTCGGCCCCTCCTTGGCCAAGCGTGTGCGGGCCTGGACTGTGCTCAGTCCTGTTTCGGTGTTATGTTGATCGGGTGCCATGGTCTCACCCAGTTTCCGGACCCTGGCCCCCATCGGTTTTGACCCAGGTCAATTGAACCTGCCGATGGCCTGTCTGGCCTGTTCGCACCTGAACAAGGAGGTCCCATGAAGCCCGTTATTCAAAGACGCCTGGACCGCATCCAGCGCCTTGCATCAACCCTCAGGGCCCAGGCCCGAACAGCGCCACGCGCGTGGCAGACCGCTGTGCAAAAGCGCCGGATGCGCAACGAGGCATTGGGGGCTATCCGGCCTGACAAGGAGGGACTGCTGGCCTACGTGCTGATGGCCGAATGGCGACATGTTTTGTGCGTGCCCTTCATTTACCCGGTGCTGTTGCCCATGCTGTGGCTGGATTTTTTCGTCACCTTGTACCAATGGGTGTGCTTTCCTTTGTGTGGCATCCCCCGGGTTCGGCGATCGGCCTTCTGGGTCTTCGATCGCACGCGTTTGCCGTACCTGAACGGACTGGAAAAAATCAATTGTGCTTACTGCTCGTACGCCAATGGCTTGATCGCCTACTGCCGCGAGGTATTCGGGCTCACCGAACAGTACTGGTGTCCCATCAAGCATGCCCGCTGGACCGCCCCCACCCATCGGTATGACCAAGGATTCGCCGATTTCGGCGATGCTGAAAACTACCGCGCCGAGTTGTCCCGCTTGCGTGCCCAGTTGGAAGCCATGCGTGACCAGACCGAGTAGATTCAAGAGGGCACCGCCTGAAGTGGCAGCGCAGGGCTGTCACGTCTTCGACACCTGATCTGCCGCAAGCCACCTAAAGTGGTCGCCATGAAAACATTTGCAAGCTTGACCGAGTTGGCCGCCTGTGTGGGGCAGCATGTGGCCACCTCCGAGTGGGTGCTCATCACCCAGGACCAAGTCAACCAGTTTGCCGAATCCACGGGCGATCACCAGTGGATCCATGTGGATGTGGCGCGTGCCCGTGAAGGCCCCTTCGGAGCGCCCATCGCGCACGGTTTTTTGACCCTGTCCTTGCTGTCCCAGTTTTTCGACAACACCATCGTGGTCACCGAAGCGCGCATGGGCGTCAACTACGGCCTGAACAAGGTGCGCTTCATGGCACCCGTGCCCGTGGGCAGTCGCTTGCGGGCACAGTTGCATCTGCATTCGGCCACCCCGATCGATGGCAATGGTCTGCAGCTGCAATGGAATGTGACGGTGGAGCGCGAAGGCAGCGACAAGCCGGTCTGCGCAGCCGAATCGCTGGTTCGGCTTTACCCCTGAACCTTGGAGTCGGCCGCGGGACCGACGCCTTCAAATCCATTTTGGCGCCACGCCTCGAACACGGTGACGGCCACCGCGTTGGACAGGTTGAGGCTGCGTTGGCCCGCCCGCATGGGCAATTTGATGCGCTGGGAGGGGGCAAATTTTTCGCGCAATTCGGGGGGCAGTCCACGCGTCTCCGAACCAAAAATCAGCCAGTCACCGGGCTTGAAGTCCACGCCAAATGCGGCTCGGCTGCCTTGGGTAGTCAGCGCAAACATCCGTTCGGCGGCGGGTTGTTCACTCGCGAGAAAAGCCTCCCAGTGCGCGTGGCGTCGCAAGTCGGCGTATTCGTGGTAATCAAGTCCCGCGCGCCGCATGTGCTTGTCATCCATCGAGAAACCCAGTGGTTCGACCAGATGCAAAGTGCAGCCGGTGTTGGCAGCCAAGCGGATGACGTTGCCGGTATTCGGCGGGATCTCGGGTTCAACCAGGACGATGTGAAACATGGTGCGGATTGTGCCTTGCCCTCTTGACTGTTCAGAAAAACATCAGTCCGGGCTGCGTGATTCGGTTCGGGCCAGCACCAGGGCGCTGATGTGCGCCGCGCCAGCCTCACGCAGGACACGGGCGGCGGTGTACAAAGAGGCGCCACTGGTCATCACATCGTCCACCAGCACCACGCGTTGGCCCCTCAACTCGGCCACACGCAGCGGCTCAACGGCGAACGCGTCCACCAAATTGGCCAGTCGCTCGGCTCGGGGCAGCAAGCGTTGCGATGGGGTGTCGCGGGTGCGCAGCAGCCAATCGACATGGGCTTTTGGGGCGCTCAGTTGCCTCGCCAGTTGCCAGGATTGGTTGTAACCCCGCTGGGCCAGTCGCTGGGAAGAAAGGGGGATCGGCAAGACCAGATCGGCCTTGTCCAGAATGTCCTCGGCCCAGGGCGTGCTCAGCATCAGCGTGGCCAAAGCCCCTGACCAGCCGGCTTGCTCCTGAAATTTGAACCGGGCAATCAGGTCCACCCAGGGCCAGGCGTAGGGGACGGCGGCCAGACACAGGTCCAGGGGCGGAGGGCGGGAAAGGCATTCCGGGCAGCGAAGCAAGGGGGCCTGCATAGGCAATGCGCAGGTGCTGCAACGGTGCTGGGGTTGGGCAAAACGGCTGATGCAGGTTTCACACAAGGGGCGATGGGGCCAGTCCTGACAGATGGCGCAGCGACTGGGCAAGTGGCGCCAGACGGCATCGGGGCCACGGTTGCCCGGGGCAAAACGCTTGGTCTTGAAAGAGAAGGGCCACATTCGGCCAATATACTCACGGCATGGTCCCTGTTCAAGGGGCAAAGAATGTTCAATGGCGCGCTGTCTGCCGAGTGGGCGCACCCGGTCTTTCCATCCACCCATGTCTCTCGCTTCTCGCCCCCCGTCGCTGGACCCTGTCGCTGCTGCCCGATGGCTGACCCGGCCTTTGTCGGTGCAAGACGCGCCCTGGTTGCATGAGGAGGTGGCATCCCGAATGCTGGAGCGCCTGGACTTCATCACATTGCAGCCCCAGCAATGGGTGCATTGGGAGCCCCTGAGCGGCGGGGTTGCGGCGCACAGGTCCCTGTTGCAACGCTACCCTGAGGCCCGGGCCTGGCTGGCCTGTGAGCATCCGCAGCACGCCCAGTCGGCCCGGCAGCTCATGGCGCGCAAGTGGTGGCAAAGCCTGGCCGGGCGGGGAAGCAAGCAAGAGGCGGGCTTGCCGCCCGGGCAAAGCGCCGACATGCTCTGGGCCAACATGCAACTGCACACGAGCCCTGAACCGCAGGCCTTGTTGCGGTCCTGGCACCATCTGCTGGCTGTGAACGGGTTCCTGATGTTTTCATGCCTGGGGCCGGACACCCTGCGGGAGTTGCGACCCGTTTTTGCCCGCGCGGGTTGGCCGCCGCCATCGCACGAGTTCACCGACATGCACGATTGGGGTGATATGCTGGTGGAGGCGGGTTTCGCTGAACCGGTCATGGACATGGAGCGGATCACCTTGACCTACTCGACGCCGGAGGGACTTTTGGCCGAATTGCGCACTCTGGGGCGCAATATGCACGTCAACCGTTTCGCCGGCTTGAGAGGGCGTGCCTGGAAACAGGCCTTGGCGCAAGGCCTGATGACCTTGGCCCGCCCCGAAGCCGACGGCCCACTTTCAGTGACTTTCGAAATTGTGTACGGCCATGCGCTCAAGCCTCAGCCACGCGCCAAATTGGCAGCGAAAACAGAGATCGGACTGGACCAGATGCGCCATATGCTGCGTTCGTCTGGGGGTATCTCGGACAAAGTTTGAGTTTTGTCAAAAGGGCGATTGATCTCGGGTAAAATGCGCCCGGAATTGATCGCAGTGATTGCTTGATTGCTTGTTAGTTTGTTGAAAGTTGGCAGATGTCTAATCAGGCTTACCAGTTTGCACAGGTCTCAGGACAAGCCATTCAATGGCGGCTCAAGCGCAATTGTTCGGTCACCCCTGTTCAATTGGGCTGGATGTATTTGTCATTGTGTTCGGTGTCGCTTGGCATCGGGGTTTTCTTCTGGTTGCAGGGGGCAACTCTGGTACTGGCCTTTGCCGGACTTGAAGTCGCGGTGGTGGGTCTGGCTTTTTTGGCCTATGCCCGCCATGCCGCTGACGGCGAATTGATTTCCCTGCAAGGTGGCAATTTGGTGGTGGAACTTGAAACGGCAGGTCGCCTGAAACGGGCTGAGTTTGAGCGTCAATGGGTAAGGGTTGAACCCAAATCCGGAGATCAGAGCCTGATTGAGTTGTCAGGGCATGGCCGTTCGATTGAAGTGGGGCGTTTTGTTCGTCCTGAGCTCCGGCAAGTGCTGGCGCACGAAATCAGAAAGGCATTGCGCACAGCGTGATGCCTGGTGGCCAGCCGGGCCTGTTCCGGTGGGTCAAAAGGTCAGTTCTATAGAGTCCTTGAAGTTAGTGAGAACCATGAAGAATCTTTCCAATCAATTGGCTTCGCTGCTGTCACGCGCGGGTATTTTTGCAGGCGCATGGCTGGCCTCTGCGGCCTACGCGGTCAATGACCTGCCAGGGGGCCCGGCAGTCAATCAGCTCAACTTTCACCCGCCAGTGACCAAGATCGCCGAAGAGCAGCACTGGCTCCATTGGTTCATGCTGATCCTCTGCACGGTGATTTTCATTGCCGTTTTTGCGGTCATGTTTTATTCCATCTGGAAACACCGCAAATCGGTGGGTCACAAGCCGGCCACTTTCACCGAGTCCATCACCGTTGAAGTGGTGTGGACAGCAGTGCCTTTCCTGATCGTGATCCTGATGGCCCTCCCAGCCACCAAAGTCCTTGTGGCGCAAAAAGACACCACCAATGCCGACCTGACCGTCAAGGTCACAGGCTACCAGTGGAAGTGGGGCTACGACTACATCAATGGCCAGGGCGAGGGCCTGAGCTACATCTCGACGCTGGACTCATCCCACCGGGCCATGTCGGATTCCGGCAAGCCTGCTGCTGACGATTATTTGCTCAAAGTCGATCACCCCCTGGTGGTCCCGGTCGGTCAAAAAGTGCGCGTGATCACGACGGCCAACGATGTGATCCACGCCTTCGCCGTGCCGGCTTTTGGCATCAAGCAAGATGCCATCCCCGGTTTTGTGCGTGACACATGGTTCCGCGCTGAAAAAACGGGTGATTTCTACGGTCAGTGCCAGGAATTGTGTGGCAAGGAGCATGCTTACATGCCCATTCACGTGAAAGTGTTGTCTGCTGAGGACTACACAGCCTGGGTTGCGGCCGAGAAGAAAAAGCAAATGGCCAAGATGGATGACCCGAGCAAGGTTTGGGCCTTGGACGATTTGTCCAAGCGCGGCGAAAAAGTCTATGCCTCGAACTGCGCAGCTTGCCACCAGGCCAACGGCAAAGGCGCCGGACCCATCAAGCCAGTGGATGGCTCCTCCATTGTTTTGGATGCCGACAAGTCCAAGCAGATTGCCATCATGCTCAACGGTGCCGGCAATGGTGCCATGCCTGCCTGGAAGCAACTGTCTGACACCGAGATTGCCGCTGTGATCACCTACACCAAGAACAACTGGTCCAACAAGACCGGGCAAATCGTGCAGCCTGCCGACGTTTTGGCCGCCCGCAAATAAGCCTAACCGTATTCAATTCAAAGGAAGTCAAGATGAGTGCCGTTCTAGACCATCACGATCACGCCCATGACGATCACGGTCACGCGCCCGCAGGCTGGCGCCGCTGGGTGTATGCCACCAACCACAAGGACATCGGTACCCTGTACCTGTTGTTCAGCTTCGCCATGTTGATGGTGGGGGGTGTGCTGGCGCTGGGTATCCGCGCCGAGTTGTTCCAGCCAGGCTTGCAGGTGGTCAACCCCGAGTTGTTCAACCAGTTCACCACCATGCACGGCATCATCATGGTGTTCGGAGCGATCATGCCCGCCTTTGTGGGTTTCGCCAACTGGATGCTGCCTTTGCAAATCGGTGCTTCTGACATGGCCTTTGCCCGAATGAACAACTTCAGCTTCTGGCTGATGATCCCTGCGGCTTTGATGCTGGTCGGCTCGTTCTTCATGCCGGGTGGTGCACCCGCTGCAGGCTGGACACTGTACGCGCCCCTGACCCTGCAAATGGGGCCTTCGATGGACGCTGGTATTTTTGCCATGCACATCCTGGGTGCCTCGTCCATCATGGGCTCGATCAACATCATCGTGACCATCCTGAACATGCGCGCGCCTGGCATGACCCTGATGAAGATGCCCATGTTCGCCTGGACTTGGCTCATCACCGCTTACCTGCTGATCGCTGTCATGCCCGTGTTGGCTGGCGCAATCACCATGACCCTGACCGATCGCCATTTCGGCACCAGCTTCTTCAACCCTGCCGGGGGTGGTGATCCGGTCATGTACCAGCACATCTTCTGGTTCTTCGGTCATCCCGAGGTCTACATCATGATCTTGCCGGCCTTCGGCATCATCAGCCAGATCGTGCCTGCTTTTTCGCGCAAGAAGCTGTTTGGCTATGCCTCCATGGTGTATGCCACCTCGTCCATCGCCATCCTCTCCTTCATTGTGTGGGCACACCACATGTTCACCACAGGCATGCCTGTGACAGGCCAGTTGTTCTTCATGTACGCCACGATGCTGATTGCGGTGCCCACCGCCGTGAAGATCTTCAACTGGATCGCCACCATGTGGCGCGGCTCCATGACTTTTGAAACCCCGATGCTGTTCTCGGTGGGCTTCATTTTCGTGTTCACCATGGGCGGTTTCACCGGCTTGATCCTGGCCATGGCGCCCATCGACATCCAGCTGCAGGACACCTACTACGTGGTGGCTCACTTCCACTATGTGCTGGTGGCGGGTTCCTTGTTTGCATTGTTTGCAGGTTTTTATTACTGGGTGCCCAAGTGGACCGGCGTGATGTACAACGAGACACGCGGCAAGATCCATTTCTGGTGGTCGCTCATTTCCTTCAATGTGACCTTCTTCCCGATGCACTTCCTTGGGTTGGCCGGCATGCCACGTCGCTACGCCGACTACCCCATGCAGTTCACGGACTTCAACATGATTGCGTCGGTCGGCGCCTTCTTCTTCGGTTTTGCCCAGGTCTATTTCTTCCTGGCGATTGTCTTGCCCAGCATGATGGGCAAGGGCGAAAAAGCCTCGCAAAAGCCTTGGGAAGCTGCTGAAGGTCTGGAGTGGGAAGTGCCCTCACCAGCGCCTTTCCACACCTTTGAGAACCCACCCAAGCTGGACGCGACAGCGACCCGCGTGATCGGTTGAACGACATGGCCATGACTCCCGAGCAAAGAAAAAGCAATGTGCGTCTGGGCCTGATTCTGGCTTCGGTCGCTTGCGCCGTGCTGCTGGGTTTTGTGGCCAAGCTGTTGTTGCTTGCACCCTGAAAGACCCTCGATGTATCTGCGCGGTGAAAACCTGAAGATGGTGGGCAAGCTGGCCGTGGTGACCGCTGGCATGTTCTGCTTCGGGTATGCACTCGTTCCGATTTACAAGGCGATTTGCGACATCACAGGCATCAATGTTCTGTCCATTTCCGAAACCCAGGTTCCTGGCAATGCCAAGGCAGGCAAAGCGGCAGAAGTCTTGCGCAACACGCAGGTGGACACCACCAGAACCATCACGGTGGAATTCGATGCCAACGTGCGTGGGCCTTGGGATTTCAAGCCTGAAAAACGGTCGATGCAGGTTCATCCGGGTGAGTTGACAACGGTCATGTACGAGTTCCAGAACATTCAGAACCGACGCATGGCAGCCCAGGCCATCCCCAGCTATGCCCCCCGGCAAGCGGCCAGTCATTTCAACAAGCTCGAGTGTTTTTGTTTCAATGAGTACACCCTTGAAGCGGGTGAAAAAAAATCTTGGCCGGTGGCCTTTGTGATCGACCCCAAGTTGTCCAAGGATGTCACCACCATCACACTGTCCTACACCTTCTTTGAAGTGGGTGGGAAGACACCGGCAGCACCGGGCAAGCCGTTGGCGCTTGGCCATCCTTCTGTGACGGGAACCGGTTCATGAGTGCCCCGGATGCCAAAGCCGTGCCATCTGCCTCCTTGTTGCGGACGGTTCAAGCTGTGTTGTGGTCCTTTGTTGGCTTGCGCAAGGGCTCCGAATACCAGCAGGATCTGGAGAAACTGAACCCGTTCCACATCATCGCTGTGGGCATTGGGGCGGCATTGTTGTTTGTATTGGGACTGATCGCATTGGTCAATTGGGTGGTCTCGCAGCCATCTGTCCTTTAGATTTCGAATGAAGAGAGAGCAGGAGTTTTCATGAGTTCAGCAGCACACGGCGCCACGCCTTATTACTACGTCCCACACGCGTCGCGTCACCCCGTGATGTCGGCGATTGGTCTGTTCTTCGTCATTTTGGGCGCTGGTCAATGGATCAATGGGGCCGAATGGGGCCAATACTGCCTGTTCTTTGGTTTGGCCTGGTGGTTGATTGTTTTGTACCAGTGGTTTTCCGAGGCTGTGCACGAGAGCGAAACCGGCATGTACAGCCGCAAGATTGATTTGTCCTTTCGCTGGAGCATGACCTGGTTCATCTTTTCGGAAGTCATGTTTTTCGGCGCCTTTTTCACCGCGCTGTGGTGGGCCCGCTCGCACTCGATTCCAGCGCTGGGCAGTCTCGAAAACGCCTTGTTGTGGCCAGATTTCAAGGCGGCCTGGCCCAGTGTCGTGGCTGGTGCAACCACTTCGCCCGCAGGCATTGTCGAGCCCTTCAAGACCATGGGCCCTTTCTGGCTGCCCACCATCAACACGGCTTTGCTGCTGACCTCTGGCGTCACACTCACGATCGCTCACCATGCCCTGCAAGCCGGTGATCGCCTCAAGACCATCAAATTCATGTGGATGACGGTGGTTTTGGGCCTGATCTTTTTGTTTGTTCAGGGCTACGAATACGCCCATGCCTGGGGAGATTTGAACCTCAAGCTGTCGTCCGGCATCTATGGTTCGACCTTTTACATGCTGACCGGCTTCCACGGCTTCCATGTGTTCGTCGGCATGCTGATGCTGCTGTTCATCACCTTGCGCCTGCAAAAGGGCCACTTCACCAAGGACCGCCATTTCGGTTTTGAAGGCGCGGCCTGGTACTGGCACTTTGTGGACGTGGTCTGGCTGGGTTTGTACATCCTGGTTTACTGGATGTGATCACGGTGTGTCCCACAAAAAAGCGCCCTTGGGCGCTTTTTTGTTGAAGAACACGGCCCTGCATCGGGCTTGTCAAACACCGGGCGGAATGCCTGTCGGTTGAATCCAGCCCAACTTCCAGGCAATCAGCACGCAAATGAACAGCACAATCGACAAACCGACCCGCAGGGCCAATGCGGTGGCCATTTTGTTTTTCGGTGGGGCCGCGCCCTCTTGAGGTGGCGCACTGCCCCGCATCATGTGCAAGAGCGCCCAGACCAGGCTGGCCAAAATGGCCAGGAAAGCAATGACAACCAATATTTTCATGGTGGCATTATCCAATGACTGCTAAAACCCCGGGGCGTCAAAGTTGGCTCTTGTTGGCACTGGCCTTGCTGGGTGCAGGGCTCACTTTTTCCTTGGGACTTTGGCAACTCGGGCGCGCAGCTGAAAAAACCGCCTTGCAACTGGCCAGGACCGAACAGGCCCAAAAGCCAGCGCTGGACGGGCAAAGCCTGAAGGTGGACTTGACGCTGGATGAACGGCGGGCCGAGTTGCTGCACCGCCGCATGGTGCTGGTGGGCCATTGGCTGCACGAAAAGACCATCTACCTCGACAACAGGCAGATGAATGCCAAGCCCGGTTTTTTTGTGTTGACGCCCTTGAAACTCGAGGGTCTGGGCATCACCCTGCTGGTTCAGCGCGGTTGGGCACAGCGCTCTTTCACCGACCGCATGGCTTTGCCGCCTGTGGACACCCCCGCCGGACGGGTGGAAGTGAGCGGACATTTGGCCCCATGGCCCTCAAGGCTCTATGACTTCGGGACCGAGGAAAAGGGGCCGATACGGCAAAATCTCGATTGGCAAGGGTTCAAGCAGGAAACAGGTCTGGACCTGCCCCATCTCACGCTGTTGCAGTCAGGTGCCACGTCGGATGGCTTGCTGCGCGAATGGCCCGTGGTGGCCAGTGGCGTTGAAAAACACCATGGATACGCGTTTCAATGGTTTGGCCTGAGCGCCTTGATTGCACTACTTTATGTCTGGTTCCAAATTGTCCAACCACGCCGCACCTCAAGAGCAGCCTGAAAGCCCTTTGGCCATGACGGTTCATGACCTGCCCAGCCCGGGCGATCTGGTGCATGCGGATGCGCGCCGCACGCGCATCGGGCGATGGAAAATGATCGCCATGCTGCTGGTGTGTGCATCGCCCGTCATCGCCTCTTATTTCACTTATTACGTGCTCAGGCCCGAGGGGCGCAGTGTGTACGGCGAACTGATTCAGCCGCAAAAAGACATGCCGTCGATCACACTCAAAAATGAGCAGGGTCAAGAGGTGTCGCTGCACTCGCTCAAGGGGCAGTGGTTGCTGGTCAATGTGTCTTCGGGCGCCTGCCAAGAGCGTTGCCAGCAGAACCTCTATTTCCAGCGGCAACTGAGAGAAATCCTGGGACGCGACAAAGATCGGCTGGACCGTGTCTGGCTGGTGACCGATGCGGCGCCCATCGCCCCTGAACTGCAAGCGGCGCTGCAAGGTGCCCATGTGTTGCGCATGGATCCTGAGTCCTTGGGCCGCTGGATCAGCCCGGGTGCAGGCCATGCCTTGGAAGACCATTTGTACGTGGTCGACCCCATGGGCAATTTCATGATGCGTTTTCCGGCCCAGATGGATGTGGCGGGCGCCTCCAAAGCCAAAAGGGACCTGAACCGCTTGCTCAAGGCCTCTTCATCCTGGGACCAGGCGGGACGCTGACCCATGAGTGACGTTGCGCTGTACAACTTGGAGCCTGTGGTGGAGCTGATGGCCGTGGGATTGGCCGTGGCGGCCTTGCCTCTGGCCTGGTGGCTGTGGCGTCAGCGCCATGCCACGCCGTCTGGCCGCCTCAAGGCCCTGACCCTGATCACCTTGTTCCTGACCTTTGACCTGGTGCTGTTTGGTGCGTTCACACGCCTGACAGACTCCGGACTGGGTTGCCCGGATTGGCCGGGCTGCTACGGCAGCGCCACGCCCATCGGCGCCAAAGTCGAAATCACGGCGGCACAAACGGCCATGCCCACTGGCCCTGTCACCCACAGCAAGGCCTGGATTGAAATGGTTCACCGCTACCTGGCCACAGGGGTGGGGGTGTTGATCCTCACGCTGGCCAGCATGACCTGGTGGTTGCGTCGCCAAAGCCGGGAGGTCAGCCCCTGGCTGCCCACCCTGACCTTGGTCTGGGTCTGCTTACAAGGGGCCTTCGGCGCGCTCACGGTGACCATGAAGCTGTTTCCGGCCATTGTCACACTGCACCTCATGTTCGGCATCGGTTTGCTGGCCTTGCTCATGGCGCAAGCCGTTCGTTACGGGGGTGCCGGCCTTCGGCCCTTGGCGCCTACTTTGCGCCGAGGTGTGTGGATCGGCTTTGCGCTTTTGTGGATGCAGATCGCCCTGGGAGGTTGGGTGAGCACCAACTATGCTGTGCTGGCATGTCCTGATTTCCCGACCTGCAACGGCCAGTGGGTGCCCGAGATGAACTGGCAGGGCTTCAGTGTTTGGCGCGAACTCGGTTACACCCCGGGCGGTGAGCTCTTGCCCTTCGTGGCCCTGTCCACCATCCACTTTGTGCATCGCTCGGCAGCGTGGCTGGTTTTGGCCGTCCTGGTCTGGGTGGGTTGGCATTTGCGTCGCCAGCATGGACTGGAGCCGGCTGGCCGCTGGCTGCTGGGTTTGTCTGCTTTGCAGCTGACCACCGGGCTGTCCAATGTGGTGCTGGGCTGGCCTTTGCTGGCCGCTGTGTTGCACACGGGCGGTGCGGCGGCGATGGTGTTGACCCTCACATGGGCACTCAGTGTCAGCCGGGCCGATAATGCACACCGTATGACGTTCTCCTCAAGGCCTGCCACATGACCGCCGCCACTGCCCGTTTGCCCATGACTGCCTGGCAGCAGTATTACGCGTTGACCAAGCCGCGTGTGGTGCAGTTGATTGTTTTTTGTGCGCTGATTGGCATGGTTCTGGCTGTGCCGGGTGTGCCCAACTGGGCCGAATTGAAGTTGGGCCTGTGGGCCTGCGTGGGGATCTGGCTGGTGGCGGGTGCCGCCGCGGCCTTCAATTGCCTGGTCGAAAAAACCATCGATGCCAAGATGAAGCGCACCGCCTGGCGACCCACGGCCAAGGGGGAGTTGAGCGACCGGCAGGCCCTGCTGTTTTCAGCGATCCTGTGCGCCGTGGGCTCGGTGATGCTGTATGTCTTGGTGAACCCGCTCACCATGTGGCTGACCTTTGCCACTTTTGTGGGTTATGCCGTCATCTACACCGTGATCTTGAAACCCCTGACCCCGCAAAACATTGTCATTGGCGGTGCCAGCGGTGCCATGCCTCCTGTGCTGGGTTGGGTGGCCATGACCGGTCAGGTCGGCCCCGAAGCGCTGATCCTTTTTCTCATCATTTTCCTGTGGACCCCGCCGCACTTCTGGGCCCTGGCGCTGTACCGTGTCGAGGACTACCGGAAATCGGGATTGCCCATGTTGCCAGTCACGCACGGCAATGAATTCACGCGGCTGCAAATTTTGCTCTACACCGTGGTGCTGATGGCATCTTGCCTCATGCCTTTTGTGTACGGCATGAGTTCCTGGTTGTATCTGGCTGCGGCGCTCGTGCTGAGCATCGGATTCATTGCTTATGCGGTCGCCTTGTACCGCGAATACTCGGACGAGTTGGCCCGCAAGACCTTCCGTTTTTCTCTGGTTCATCTGAGCGCCCTGTTTGCCGCTTTGCTGCTGGATCACTATATTTTTTAAGGCCACAGGCATGCTGCAGCGCAGAGCTTTTTCGGTTGTCTTGCTGGCCATGGGGCTGAGCACGGTCCTTCTGGCGGTGACAGGATGCGGGCAGGACAAACCCGCTTTCAAAAGCGTCGACATCACGGGCGCTGATTACGCACAAGGCTGGACGCTGAGCGACCAGGATGGGCAGGTGCGCACCTTGAAGGACTTTGCGGGCAAGGCGGTGGTGGTGTTTTTTGGCTTCACCCAATGCCCCGATGTTTGCCCCACGGCCCTGCAGGAGATCGCCCAGGCCAAACAGTTGCTGGGTTCCGACGGGGCCAAGCTTCAAGGAATCTTCATCACGGTGGACCCCGAGCGTGACACGCCCGAATTGCTCAAAGCCTATGTCGCCAATTTCGGCAGCGATTTTGTGGCACTTCGCCCGACGCCCGAGCAGTTGCCCAAAGTGACCAAGGACTTCAAGATCTATTACAAAAAGGTCGAGGGCAAAACCCCCACCAGCTACACCATGGACCACTCGGCCGGCAGTTTCACCTTTGACCCGCAAGGCCGCATTCGCCTGTACAACCGGCACGCCAGCGGTGCACAGACGCTGGCGGCGGACGTCAGAATTTTGCTCAGCGGCAAGTGAAGCGCACCGGGCCTCAGTTCAGCTCAATCTTCTGACTGCGGATGATCTCACCCAGAGCCTTCGTGTCGGACTCGATGCGGTGGCGCAAACCTTCAGGCGAGGAGCCCACCACCTGCCAGCCTTGTTGGAACAAGCGCGAACGCATGTCAGGTGAACGCACAATGTCGCTCACAATGGCCGACAACTGACTGGCCACCGCAGCCGGCATGGAGGCGGGCGCAGCCACAGCGTTCCAGATTTCTAGCTGGTAATCCTTCACACCGATCTCGGACAGGCTCGGCACCTCGGCGGCCACCGGGCTGCGCCCGCTGCTGGACGCCCCAATGGCCCGCAGCTTGCCAGCACTGACCTGAGCCGCCGACATCGCAGGCGGCAGCAGCGCCAGTTGGACCTGACCGCTGAGCATGGCGGTGATGATTTGGGGGTTGCCCGGGTAGGGCACATGCAAGGGGGCAATGCCCGCTTTCGTTTTCAGCAATTCCATGCCCAGATGCGCCACCGTGCCCACACCCGGAGAGGCGTAGCTGAGTTGTTGGCCTGCTTTTTGGGCGTGGCTCAGCCATTCGGCTGCGGTCTGACCGGGCGCATTGGCGGGCACGGTCAGCACCAGGGGGGCCTTGCCGATCAGGCTGATCGGCGCGAGGTCCTTGAGGGGGTCATAGGGCACCTTGGGGTTGAGGATGCGGGCAATCGTCATGTTGCCATTGATCATGAGTCCCAGGGTGTGACCATCGGTGGACTTGGCGACAAAGTCTGCAGCGATGTTGCCGCCAGCGCCCACCTTGTTCTCAACGATGACGTTTTGGCCGAGGGCTTTGGCCAGGGGCTCCGCCAAGGCGCGTGCGGTCAGGTCAGGACTGGAGCCTGCCGGGAAGCCGACCACCAGGCGAACGGTTTGGCTGGGCCACTTGGCGGCCCAGGTGGGGGCTGCGCTCAGCACCAGAGCGGCCCCCATGGCCTTGGCCAACTGGCGACGGGAAAATCGGAAAGAGCTGATCATGGCCAGGTTCCAAAAACAAATAAGGGGCTACTTTAGCGCAAGGCAGGCAAAAAAATGCCCGGTCGAAACCGGGCACCACCAGCGCCTGAAGGAATGCCCACTCAGGCGAATTCGATCAAAGCCTTCTTCATCTTCTTCATGGCCGCCACTTCGATCTGGCGAATGCGCTCGGCGCTGACACCGTACTCGTCGGCCAGGTCGTGCAAGGTCATGCCGCCGGAGCCGTTGTCGTTGACTTTGAGCCAACGCTCTTCCACGATGCGGCGGCTGCGCGGGTCCAGCACCTGCAGAGCCTGTGTCAGGCCATCGCTGGCCAGCACATCGCGCTGGTGCGCCTCGATCATGGCCGTTGGTTCGTGGTTCACGTCCGTCAGGTAGGCAATGGGGCCGAAGGCCTGTTCGCCGTCGTCCAGGGGGGCCGGGTCCAGCAGCACGTCGCCGCCCGACATGCGCATTTCCATTTCCCGCACGTCTTCCCGCTTGACGTTCAGGCTGTGCGCCATCGCGTCCACCTGCTCGGGGGTCAGGGTGTCGCGGTGCGTGCCCTCATCGGCGTCGGCCTTGTAGCCTTGCTTCATCGAGCGCAGGTTGAAGAACAGCTTGCGCTGGGCTTTGGTGGTCGCCACCTTGACCATGCGCCAGTTTTTCAGGATGTATTCGTGGATTTCGGCCTTGATCCAGTGCAGTGCATAGCTCACCAGACGCACGCCCTGGTCCGGGTCAAAGCGCTTGACGGCTTTCATCAGGCCCACATTGCCCTCCTGGATCAGGTCGCCGTGGGGCAGGCCATAGCCCAGGTATTGGCGGGACACCGACACCACCAAGCGCAGGTGCGAGAGAACCAGCTTGCGGGCGGCTTCGAGGTCGTCGTTGGCCTTGAGTTGGCGGGCAGCCGCTTGCTCTTCTTCAAGCGTGAGCATGGGCATGCGGTTGACCGCCGATATATAGGCATCGAGGTGGCCCAGGGAGGGGACCAATGCCCAGGAATTGCCCAGAGTGAGGGCGGTGTTGGGCGAACCAGTTTGAATGTTCATACCAGAACTCCTTTCAGAATACCCAGATATTAGCACTCTCTCCGGAGGAGTGCTAAAAGGCGGTCCGATGGGGCCGCTGTTGCATCGGGTTTTCCCTGATATTGTGGCCTGGGAAAGAAAGGGTCTGTGCGCAAGGGTACAACTGACCCAGGGCCCTCAACTCAAAAGGGCCTGCGCAAATTCACGGGCATTGAAGGTTTCGAGGTCCTCGAGCTTTTCGCCCACACCGATGAAATACACCGGGATCGGCTTTTCCCGGGCAATGGCGCACAGCACCCCGCCCTTGGCGGTGCCGTCCAGTTTGGTCACGATCAAGCCGGTCAGACCCAGGGTGTCGTCAAAGGCCCTGACCTGGGCCAGCGCGTTTTGTCCGGTGTTGCCGTCGATCACCAGCAGTACCTCGTGCGGAGCGCCAGCGTCGGCCTTTTGCACCACGCGCTTGATTTTTTTCAGCTCTTCCATCAGGTGCAACTGCGTGGGCAGGCGGCCAGCCGTGTCGACCAGCACCACATCGCGGCCCCGGGCGCGGCCTGCACTCACCGCGTCAAAGCTGACGGCGGCCGGGTCGCCGCCTTGTTGACTCACGATCTCGACGGTGTTGCGCTGGGCCCAGACGGCCAGTTGCTCTTTGGCGGCGGCGCGGAAGGTGTCGGCCGCCGCCAGCAGCACGCTCAGGCCCTCATCGGCCAGGTGCTTGGTCAGCTTGCCGATCGAGGTGGTCTTGCCCGCCCCGTTGACGCCTGCCACCATGATCACGGTGGGCTGGTGATCGCCGAGGGTCAGGGGTTTTTGCAGGGGCTGCAGCAAGTCGGTGATGGCATCGGCCAGCAGGGTTTTGACCTGCGCAGGCTCGGTGGCCTTGGCCTCCTTGACGCGGCGCTTGAGGTCTTGCAGCAAATGTTCGGTGGCTTTCACCCCGGTATCGGCCACCAGCAGGGCGGTTTCCAGCTCTTCATAGAGTTGTTCGTCGATGCGCGTGCCCGTGAAGACGGTGGTGATGCTGGAGCCGGTTTTGCGCAATCCGGCCTTCAGGCGGTCGAGCCAGCCCTGGCGGGCGGGCGGGACAGCGCCTGGCGCGGCAGTCGACTCGTCAGCGGCAGCAGCAGGGGCTTGCGCAGGTGCGGCGCTGGATAGGACCTCGGTGGGCGGGGATTTTTTTTTGAAGAAACTGAACATGGCGTGGATTTCAAGGATCATGCATTCTATGAAACCGAACTTTCTTTTGGGACTGACCCTGGCAACGGCCCTGCTGACCAGCACCTGGAGCGCTTTGGCGCAGGCCCCGCAAGCTGCGCCTGGCCAGGCGGCAGCGGCCCAGGCCCACACCTTCACCCTGGCCAATGGCATGGCCCTGTGGGTCAAGCCCGACCGCCGTGCCCCCACTGCGGTGCACATGGTGTGGTTGCGGGTGGGCTCGATGGACGAGGTCGATGGCACCAGTGGCGTGGCGCATGTGCTCGAGCACATGCTGTTCAAGGGCACCACCACCTTGGGGCCGGGTGAGTTCTCTCGGCGCGTGGCCGCTCTGGGTGGACGCGAAAACGCCTTCACCGCCAAGGACTACACGGGTTATTTCCAGCAGATACCGTCCGCTCAGCTCGAAGCCGTGATGCGCCTGGAGGCCGACCGCTTTGCCAACAACCAGTGGCCCGATGCCGAATTTGCCAAAGAACTGGAGGTGGTGAAGGAAGAGCGTCGCCTGCGCACCGAGGACAACCCGCGTGCCCAGTTGCACGAAATGCTGTCGGCCACCGCCTTGACCGCATCGCCTTACCGCCGTCCGATCGTGGGCTGGATGAGCGATCTGGAGGCCATGACGGCGCAGGATGCACGCGATTTCTATCGCCAGTGGTACGCACCGGCCAATGCGGTGGTGGTGGTGGCGGGCGATGTCGACCCCCTGCAGGTCAAGGCGCTGGCTGAAAAATACTATGGCGTGATCCCCGCCCGCGCCGTGCCCCAGCGCAAACCGCGCGATGAGCCGGCGCAGCAAGGCTTGCGCCGTGTCGAGTTCAAGGCGCCGGCCGAGCAGTCGTATGTGGCGCTGGCCTTCAAAGTGCCGCGCCTGGCCAGTCTGGCGGCCACACCTGAACATGACGATGCCCTGGCGCTCACCGTGCTGGCGGCGGTGCTCGATGGCTACAGTGGGGCCCGTCTGGACCGTGCACTGACGCAAGGCGAAAACCGCCTGGCTGACAGTGTGGGGGCCTACAACGGGCTGATGGGCCGTGGCCCGCAGTTCTTTTATCTGGATGGCGTACCGGCCAAAGGGCAAAGCCCCGAAGCGCTGGAAGCGGCCTTGCGCGCCCAGGTGCAGCGCGTGGCCAGCGAAGGCGTGAGCCAGGCCGAACTGCAACGCGTCAAGACCCAATGGGTGGCCAGCGAAATCTACAAACTCGACTCGGTCTTCAACCAGGCGCGTGAGTTGGGCGTGGCCTGGACTCTGGGCCTGCCACCTGACCATGGTGCGCGCTTGATCGAGCGCCTGCGTCAGGTCACGCCTGCCCAGGTGCAGGCCGTGGCGCACAAGTACTTTGGCGATGACAGCCTGACCGTGGCCATCCTGCGGCCTCAGCCCCTGTCGAGCCAGCCCCGGGCGCGTCGCGCCTTGCCGGGTGCCCGCCATTGAACCGCGTCCATTCCATGAAAATCCTTCATCCCATGTCTTTCAACCCATTTCTGCCCAGGGCCCTCTCGGCCTTGCGGCGCTGCACCCTGTGGCTGGCCTGCTGCGGTGCGGCCGGCTGGGCGCAGGCCTCCTTGCCCATCCAGCATTGGACCCAGCCCAGTGGTGCCCGCGTGTTTCTGGTGGAGAGCCACGCCATTCCCATGGTCGATGTGCAGATCGACATCGATGCCGGCAGTCGCCGCGACCCGGCCGCGCAGGCGGGTCTGGCCTCGATCATGACCGGGCAGATGGCCAGCGGCGTGCGGGCCCACCCCCAAGCGCGGGGGCCCTATGCCCAGGCCATGGACGAAAACCAGATCGGCGAAGCCTGGGCCGACCTGGGGGCCAGCTTCGGGGCCAGTGCGGGGGCAGACCGCATGAGTTTTGCGTTGCGCAGCCTGAGCTACCCCGACCTGCTGGACCAGGCCGTGGCTTTGGCCGCACGGCAAATGGCACATCCGGCTTTTCCCGAGGCCATGTGGCTGCGTGACCGCGAACGCATCAGCGCCTCCATCCGTGAATCGCTGACCAAACCGGGCACGGTGGTGCAGCAGCGCTTTGCCCAGGCGGTGTATGGCACGCACCCTTATGGCCAGCGGGCCACCCCCGAGACCCTCTCGCGCATCGGCGTGCAGGACTTGCACAGGCTGCACGGCCAAGCCCTGCGGGCTTGTCGCGCCTCGGTGAGTGTGGTGGGCGCCCTGACCCGGGCCCAGACCGATGCGCTGGTGCAACGCCTGCTGGCGCAGTGGCCCCGCGAAACGGGCTGCCCCAGTCTGCCACCCGTGTCCGAGGTGGCCCCTTTGGCCGCGGCGCAAAACCTGAGCCAGCCCTTTGACTCGGCCCAGGCCCATGTGCTGATCGGCCAGCCGGGCTACCAGCGAAGCGACCCCGACTTTTTTCCCCTGCTGGTGGGCAACCACATTCTGGGTGGCGGCGGCTTTGTCTCGCGCCTGACCGAGCAGGTGCGCGAAAAACGCGGCCTGAGCTACAGCGTCTACAGCGCTTTTGCGCCGGGCTTGCACGCCGGGGCTTTCACGGTGGGTCTGCAGACGCGCCCTGACCAGGCCGCGCAGGCGGTGGCCGTGGCGCAAGAGGTGGTGCAAGGCTTTGTGCGCCAAGGCCCCACCGAGGCCGAACTTCAAGCCGCCAAATCCAACCTGGTCGGGGGGTTTGCGCTGCGCATCGACAGCAACCGCAAGCTGCTGGACAACGTCGCCAACATCGCCTGGAATCGGCTCCCGCTGGACTACCTGAGCACCTGGACCCGCCAAATCGAGCGGGTCAGCGCTGGCGACGTGCAGCGTGCCATGGCCAGGGTGCTGCAGCCCGAGCGCATGGTGACTGTGGTGGTGGGGGGGACGCCTTGATGGGTCTGAAGGGTTTCGGCCTTTACACTCGCAAGCTATGTCCCCAGTCCCCTCCAAACGTCCACCGCTCGGCGGCGCTGCCCGGCATGCTGGCGCCAACAAGCCCAACAACCCGGTCGCCAAAGGCGCGAGCTCGCACGAGGTGCGCATCATTGGTGGGCAGTGGCGGCGCACGCGGCTGAAGGTGATCGACAAACCCGGTCTGCGGCCCACGCCCGATCGGGTGCGCGAGACCCTGTTCAACTGGCTGGGCCAGGACCTGAGTGGCTGGCACTGTGTGGACGCCTTTGCCGGCACGGGTGTGCTGGGGCTGGAGGCCGCATCGCGCGGCGCAGCCCATGTGCTGCTGGTTGAGCAGGACGCCCTGCTGGTGCGTGATTTGCAAGACCATGCCACGTGCCTCAAGGCCAGCATGGTCAGTGTTCAGCGCGGCGATGGGGTGAGCACTTTGGGCCGATTGCCTGCGGGCAGTGTGGACCTGGTCTTCATCGATCCGCCCTTTGACGGCCCCTGGTTTGAGCCCGCCCTGAAGGCCGCTGCCCGGGCTGTGCCGGTGGGCGGCTGGATTTACCTCGAAGCGCCTGTGCGGTGGCCTGACCCGGCGCTCGGGGCCTGGGGCTTGCACTGCGAACGCCACCTCAAGGCGGGCGCCGTGCATGCACATTTGTTGCAGCGGGTCAGCCCCGGGCCTGTGCCCGCCCCCCTTGCCAACCCTGATGAAGGAAACACGCCATGAGCCCATCTGCCCACACCGCTGTGACCGCTGTTTACTCCGGCACCTTTGACCCGCTGACGCTGGGCCACGAAGACGCGATCCGCCGCGCCGCCCAGATGTTTGACCAGGTCATCATCGCGGTGGCCGTGGCGCACCACAAAAAAACATTGTTCAGCCTAGACGAGCGCGTGGCCTTGGCCCAGGCCGCATTGGCCGATTGCCCCAACGTCAAGGCGCTGCCTTTTGATGGCCTGATCGTGGAGTTTGTCCGGTCGCAACATGCCCAGGTCATCGTGCGCGGACTGCGTTCGGTGACCGACTACGACTATGAAACGCAAATGTCAGGCATGAACCGCCATTTGGCCCCCGAGGTGGACACCGTGTTCCTGCACACCAGCGCGGGCGTGCAGCACATCAGCAGCACCTTGGTGCGCGAAATCGCCAAGCTTGGCGGCGATGTGTCGGGCCTGGTGTCTGCCCCGGTGCTCAACGCTTTGCAGGGCAAGGTCGCGACCAAGCATTGAGAGGCCCTCTGTGGCAGCCCACCCCGTGGGCGATGGGCATGGGGCATGCCCCGAAGACTTTGTCCAAAGGGGGGCTACAGCCCATTCAAAGCTGCGCGCCTTCGACCAGAAAGCGCACCCGCTTTTGGCCCTGCCATTCATCGGCGTCCAGACGGTAAGCCAGTTTGACCCGGCCTGGCAAAGGCTCGGTGCGGCCAAACCAGATCCCGTCCACCGGCTGGCCCTGGTGCTTCATCTTGAGGGACAGGTGTTTCTCGCCCACCAGGCGCTGCGACACCACCTCGACCTCTTCGCAAAACACCGGGGGCGCAAAGCCCTGGCCCCAGACCTCGTGGTGCAGCATCTCCACCAGGTCCACCCGGCGGTACTCGGCGGGCAGGGGGCCATCGGTGTCCAGGCGGCGCTGCAGGGTGGCCGCGTCCAGCCATTCCATGGCCACCTGGTTCAGGGTTTCTTCGAACACATCCAGGTGTTCTTCGGCGATGGTGCAGCCCGCCGCCATGGCGTGGCCGCCAAAGCGCAGCAGCACACCCGGCGCGCGTTTGGCCACCAGGTCGAGCGCATCGCGCAAATGAAAGCCTGCGATCGAGCGGCCAGAGCCTTTGAGTTCGTGCGCTTTGCCTGGTGCACTGCTGGCCGCAAACACAAAAGTGGGCCGGTGCAGCTTGTCCTTGATGCGCGAGGCCACGATGCCCACCACGCCTTCGTGAAAATCCGGATCGAACACGCAAATGGCGGGGGGCGGTTCATCGCCTTCGTCAAACAAGGACTCGGCCATGTCCATCGCCATCTCGCGCATCTCACCCTCGATCACGCGGCGTTCGCGGTTGATCGCGTCCAACTGTCTGGCCAGTTCGTCGGCCCGGCCGGCGTCGTCGCTCAGCAGGCATTCGATGCCCAGCGTCATGTCCGACAGGCGCCCCGCCGCATTGATGCGTGGGCCCAGGGCAAAGCCAAAGTCGAAAGTGGTGGCCCTGCTGCTTTCGCGGCCTGCCACACGCATCAGCGCCGACATGCCCGGGGGCAGCGCACCCGCCCGTACGCGGCGCAGGCCCTGCGCCACCAAACGGCGGTTGTTGGCGTCCAGCCGGACCACGTCGGCCACCGTGCCCAAGGCAACCAGCGGCAGCAGAGCGTCCAATCTGGGTTGATGGCTGGCGTCAAACACACCCCGCTGGCGCAGCTCGGCTCGCAAGGCCAGCAGCACATAAAACATCACGCCCACGCCCGCCATGGACTTGCTCGCAAAGCTGCAGCCGGGCTGGTTGGGGTTGACGATGACATCGGCTGCAGGCAAATCACTGCCGGGCAGGTGGTGGTCGGTGACCAGCACCTGCAGACCCAGTGCTTGCGCCGCCTGCACGCCCGCCACGCTGGCGATGCCGTTGTCCACGGTGATCAGCACATCGGCGCCTTGCGCGTGCACCCGCTCGGCAATGGCAGGCGTCAGGCCGTAGCCGTCGACCACGCGGTCGGGCACCAGGTAGTTCACGTGGGCTGCACCCAGCATGCGCAGGCCGCGCACGCCCACGGCGCAGGCGGTTGCCCCGTCGCAGTCGTAATCGGCCACGATGCACAGACGCTTGTTTTGTGCCATGGCGTCCGCGAGGAGTTTCGCCGCTTGGTGGGTGCCCAGCATGTCGGCCGGGGGCAGCAGCAGGTTCAGCGCATCGTCGAGTTCGTCTTTGGACTGCACGCCACGGGCGGCGTACAGGCGCGCCAGCAGCGGGTGGATGCCCGCTTGTTCCAGCGCCCAGGCACTGCGGGGAGGCACATCTCGGGTCAGCAATTTCATGGGGTGGTCAGGCGGTGATGAGGGCTTGAAGCGCCGCTGCTGGGGAAGGTGGGTGAAACAGGCGGCTCAATGCCCGTGTGGTGCGCTGGTACCAGCCAGCGGGCGCCGCGGTGTAGGTGTGCGCGGCGTGTTCGCTGCACAGGCTCAGGCTGAGCTGGCCGGTGCTGTGCAGGTGGCTCAGCGCCTCGGCCAGCGCTGTGTCGTCCAGCTGCTGCCAGGCCTGGCGCCAGGCGGCGACATCCCCGTGCAAGGCGCTGGCACGCAGCGCTTGCGACATCGTCCAGCCTGCGCCAGCGGCACGCCCGCCGTCAGGCAGGGTGCCCGCGCCATGCAGCCAGAACGCGTTCACGGTGTATTGCCTGCGGGCCTCGCGGGCGTCGTTCACCGGGTGGTTGTACAGCAGCATCTGCATCTCGCTTTGCAGGCGCTGCACCGGGCGGGCGGCCGGGCTGTCCGGCATCCATGACTTGACGTTCTGGCCGATCACCCGGTCCAGCGAGGCCGTGTGCACATTGGCCAGCATTGCCCCCTGGGCGTGCCAGAGCAGGGCGCTGTGCCAGGTGACTTGTAAGCCGTCTTCCTGCAAAAACGGCTGCATCGCCTGCAGCAGCTGCTGCGATTCGTCGTCCGTCAGGCGCAAATGTGCCGGGTCTGCCATCACCACCTGGTCCATGCCGATTTGCCAGTGGCAGGGCGTCATCCAGGCCTGCGGTGCTGCGCTGGGGTGGCCGCGTTGTGCCTGGTGCCAGGCGGCCCAGGGCAGGGCGTTGGCATCGCCTGGCCAGCCCAGGGCCTGGGCCTGCAGGCGTTCGTGCGGGAGGTGCAAGGCCGTGGGGTCGCTGTCTTGCCAGGTCTGCTGGCGCTGCAGCCGGCCCAGCAAGGCTTGCAAATGGGGCAACTGCAATCCGGCCCAGGCCTCGGAGCCGGTGAGGGCGTGGCTGGCCGCGTAGGGAATGATCAGGTGCATGGGCGGTGATTGTCGCAGTTGCAGGAGCCGCACTGCACAATACGGGCTTATGTCGTTTTTCAAAAACATCCCCTACGAGCTGGTGCTGGGCTGGCGTTACACACGCGCTGGCCGGGCCAGCCGTCGCAATGGCTTCATCTCCTTCATCTCAGGGGTGTCCATGATGGGCATTGGCCTGGGGGTGGCGGCGCTCATCATCGTGCTGAGCGTGATGAACGGCTTCCAGAAAGAGGTGCGTGACCGCATGCTGGGGGTGGTTTCGCACATCGAGGTCTATGCCGCCAATGGCGCGGCCGTTGCCGATTTGCCGTCATTGTTGACCCGCCTCAAGGCACACCCTCAGGTCTTGGGCGCTGCCCCCTTCATCACGGCCCAGGCATTGCTGGCGCGGGGCGATGACATGAAAGGTGTGCTGGTGCGCGGCATTGACCCGGCCTTGGAGCCCGAAGTCAGCGACCTGTCGGCCGACGCCCAGGCCGGGGTGCTGCAGCGCCTGCAGCCGGGCGGGTTCAACCTGGTGCTGGGCCGCGATCTGGCCAACAACCTGGGCGTGCAAAGTGGTGACCCGGTGACGCTGGTCTCGCCATCCGGCCAGGTCACCCCTGCCGGTGTGGTGCCGCGCATGAAGCAGATGGGCGTGGTCGGTACCTTTTCCTCCGGCCACTATGAATACGACTCGGCCTTGGCCCTCCTGCACGTCGATGACGCGGCCCGCATGTTCCGGCTGGAAGGCCCCAGCGGCGTGCGCCTGAAGCTGCGTGACCTGCACCAGGCCCGTGAAGTGGCGCGCGACCTGCAGCTGGAGCTCGGTCCCGCGTTCTTTGTGCGCGACTGGACGCAGCAAAACCGGACTTGGTTTGCCGCCGTGCAGGTCGAAAAACGCATGATGTTCATCATCCTCACGCTGATCGTGGCGGTGGCCGCCTTCAATCTGGTCAGTACCCTCGTCATGACCGTCACCGACAAACGCGCCGACATCGCGATCCTGCGCACGCTGGGGGCCAGCCCGAGCAGCATCATGGGCATTTTTGTGGTTCAGGGGGCGACGGTGGGGGTGATCGGCACGTTGAGCGGCTTGGGGCTGGGCTTGCTGGTGGCCTTCAACATCGATGTGATCGTGCCCGCACTGGAGACGTTGTTCAATGCCAGCTTTTTGCCGCGCGACATTTACCTGATCAGCCGCATGCCCAGTGAGCCACTGGCCAGCGACATCCTCCCGGTGGCCCTCATTTCTCTGGTGCTGGCCTTTGTGGCCACGCTCTACCCCAGCTGGCGTGCCAGCCAGGTCAATCCGGCACAGGCGCTGCGCTATGAATGAGATGAAAAACACGGGCGTGGTGCTCAAAGCCCAGGGCCTGACCAAGCGTTTCACCGAAGGGCGCCTGGATGTGACCGTCCTGCAAGGCGTCGACCTGCAGGTGCAGGCCGGACAAACGCTGGCGATTGTGGGCGCTTCGGGTTCGGGCAAAAGCACCTTGCTGCATTTGCTCGGCGGGCTCGATGCACCCACCCAAGGCACGGTGCATCTCCAAGGCCAATGTCTGTCGGCCCTGAGCGCGGCCGAGCAAGGCCAGTGGCGCAACCGCCACCTGGGTTTTGTCTACCAGTTTCACCATTTGCTGCCCGAGTTCAGTGCACTGGACAACGTCGCCATGCCGCTGTGGATCCGCAGGCAAGACCGTGCACAAGCCGCTGCCGTGGCCACGGCCTGGCTGCAGCGGGTGGGCCTGGGCGAGCGCATTCACCACCGGCCATCTGAGTTGTCGGGCGGCGAGCGCCAGCGCGTGGCCCTGGCCCGTGCCTTGGTGAACGACCCGGCCTGCGTGCTGGCCGACGAACCCACCGGCAACCTGGACCGCGCAACCGCCGACGGTGTGTTTGCCCTGATGCTGCAACTGGCCCGGGCGCGCGGTACCGCCTTTGTGGTGGTCACCCACGACCAGGCGCTGGCTGCACGTTGTGACCGACAGCTGCACCTGATCCAAGGTGTGCTGCAAGCGCCGGTCTGAACCCATCACACGGCATGTGGATCGATACCCATTGCCACCTGGACGCGGCCGAATTCGATATTGACCGCGACGCGGTGCGCGAAGCTGCGCGGCAAGTGGGCGTGCAGCGCTGCGTGATCCCCGCCGTTCACCGCGCTCACTGGCGCGAGGTGGCGCAACTGGCCGATCGGCATGGCGACGCCTATGCCTTGGGCATTCACCCTGTGTATGTGGCCCGGGCACAAGAGGCCGACCTGCTGGCGCTGGACCATGCCCTGGCGCAGCACCGCGATGACCCCCGTCTGGTGGCCGTGGGTGAGATTGGTCTGGATTTTTTTGTGCCCGAACTGTGCACACCCGAACTGCGCGCGCGCCAATGGTGGTTTTACACCGCACAACTGAAGCTGGCCCACAAACACCGCCTGCCCGTGATCCTGCATGTGCGCCGCTCGGCCGACCTGCTGCTCAAGGGCCTGCGGCAATGCCGTGTGCTTGGCGGCATCGCGCACGCTTTCAATGGCAGCGCCCAACAGGCGCAGGCCTTTGTGGACATGGGATTCGCCTTGGGCTTTGGCGGCACCTTGACCTATGAGCGGTCCTTGCAATTGCGGCGACTGGCCTGCGACCTGCCCTTGAGCGCGCTTGTGGTCGAAACCGACGCGCCCGACATCCCGCCGCATTGGTTGTATCAGACGGCCGAGCAGCGGGCTCAGGGTGCAGCACAGGGGCGCAACAGCCCGGCCGAGCTGCCACGCATCGCCAGGGTGCTGGCCGATCTGCGGAATTTGCCGGCCGCAGAACTGGCCGCAGCCACCAGTGTCAATGCCTGCCGCGTGCTGCCCAAACTCGCTGAATTGCCATCTGCTGCACACCCGCCATGGTTGTAGGCGCCCACCCCATGGGCGATTGGGCGCGGCACATGCCCGAAGGCATCGCGCACAGGGTGCGCTCCTACACAGGCCAATCCCTGTAGGCGCCCACCCCGTGGGCGATTGGGCGCGGCACATGCCCGAAGGCATCGCGCACAGGGTGCGCTCCTACACAGGCCAATCCCTGTAGGCGCCCACCCCGTGGGCGATTGGGCGCGGCACATGCCCGAAGGCATCGCGCACAGGGGTGCGCTCCTACACAGGCCAATCCCTGTAGGCGCCCACCCCGTGGGCGATTGGGCGCGGCACATGCTCGAAGGCATCGCGCACAGGGCGCGCTCCTACACAGGCCAATCCCTGTAGGCGCCCACCCCATGGGCGATTGGGCGCGGCACATGCCCGAAGGCATCGCGCACAGGGTGCGCTCCTACAGAGGCCAATCCCTGTAGGCGCCCACCCCATGGGCGATTGGGCGCGGCACATGCCCGAAGGCATCGCGCACAGGGTGCGCTCCTACACAGGCCAATCCCTGTAGGCGCCCACCCCGTGGGCGATTGGGCGCTTTTTTCCTCTGTACCATCTGCCCCCATGACCCGCAAAAAAGCCTCTGCCGCCAGCGTCGTGCTGCCTGAAGTCAATTTCTCCGAAGACGGCAAGATCCGTTACCTGCACCTGGGTACCGAGTGGATTCAGGGCTCGATGTTTCTGGACCGCCCCTTTGACATCGAACTGGAGTATGTGCAGCGCATGTTCGGCTGGCTGTTGTTCTACCCGCTTGACGAAGTCAAAGGGGCGCACGCCATGCAGTTGGGCCTGGGCGCTGGCACCATCACCAAGTTTTGTTACAAGAAACTCCAGATGACCTGCACCGCCATCGAGCTGAACCCGGGCGTGCTGCACGCATGCCGGGGTTGGTTTCGCCTGCCGCCCGATGACGAGCGCTTGCGCGTGGTGCTGGCCGATGCGTCGCTCGAAATACCCAAGCCCGAATGGCGCGGCTGCGTCGACGCCCTGCAGGTGGACTTGTACGACGAGGAGGCCGCTGCCCCGGTGCTCGACACGCCCGACTTTTACCGCCAATGCCGCGACTTGTTGACACCGCAAGGGTGCATGACCGTGAATTTGTTCGGACGGTCCTCCAGTTACGCCGCGAGCGTGGAGAAAATCAGCGCCGCTTTCGGTGACGATGCCGTGTGGGCCTTCAAGCCCACGCGAGAGGGCAATGCCATCGTGCTGGCGCAGCGCACCGCCAGTCGGCCTGCCCGCGAGGCGTTCATCCAGGCGGCCTGCATGATCGAGGAAAAATGGGGCTTGCCTGCACTCAAATGGCTTCAGGCCTTCAAGCCCTTGATCCCGGCCCCTCACCTGCACCCCAACGCACCATGAGGGTGCACCTCAGGGTAAACCATGGGTTCGTCGCCCTGGGGACATAGGTGTAACCCACATCCATAAATCTCCCGGCTTCGCGCAGAATGGCCCCAACTCAAATCAGAGGAGCGCGATTGTGATCATCAAGAGTCAAAAAGACTTTTTCTCCGGCTTGCTGTATGCCGTTGTGGGCAGCGGGTTTGCCATCGGTGCCACCACCTACAAAATTGGCACCAGCGCCCGCATGGGCCCGGGCTTCTTCCCCATGTTGCTGGGCGTGATCCTGGCCATCATTGGGGTCTACATCATGTTCAAGGCCATGGTGGTCAAGACCCCCAATGGCGACAAGATCGGGTCCTGGGCCTGGAAACCCTTGTTCTTCATCATTGCCGGCAACTTGTTGTTTGGCATTTTGCTGGGCGGTCTGCCCAGCGTGGGTGTCCCGGCCATGGGTTTGATCGTGGCCATTTTCGGCACCACCATTGTGGTGAGTCTGGCGGGTGAGACGTTCAAGATCAAGGAAGTGCTGATCCTGGCCACCATCCTGTCCATTGCCTCCTACTGCGCATTCGTGTTGCTCCTGAATCTGCAGTTCCCGGTCTGGCCCACATTCATCACAGGTTGAGGAGAAATAATTCATGGATCTGTTTGACAACCTCGCCCTCGGTTTTGGGGTGGCCTTCACCTTCCAAAACCTGATTTATGCCTTCATTGGTTGCTTGCTGGGCACCTTGATCGGCGTCTTGCCTGGCGTGGGCCCTGTGGCCACCATCGCCATGCTCTTGCCCGCCACTTACGCCCTGCCACCTGTGGCGGCGCTGATCATGCTGGCCGGCATTTATTACGGCGCCCAGTACGGCGGCTCGACCACGGCCATTTTGGTGAACCTGCCCGGTGAAGCCTCGTCGGTGGTGACCATGATCGACGGTTACCAGATGGCCCGCAAAGGCCGTGCAGGTCCGGCTCTGGCTGCGGCCGGCATGGGCTCGTTCTTTGCCGGTTGCGTGGGCACCTTGATCCTGGCGGCCTTTGCTGCGCCCTTGACCGAAGTGGCCTTCAAGTTCGGTCCCGCCGAGTACTTCTCTTTGATGGTGCTGGGCCTGATCGGTGCGGTGGTGCTGGCTTCCGGCTCCCTGATCAAAGCGGTCGGCATGATCGTTCTGGGCTTGTTGATGGGCCTGATCGGTACCGACGTGAACTCTGGCGTTGCCCGCTACAGCTTTGACATCCCCGAGTTGACCGACGGCATCGGCTTCATTGTGATTGCCATGGGTGTGTTCGGTTACGGCGAGATCATCTCCAACCTGTCCAAACCCGACGAAGAGCGTGAAGTCTTCACCGCCAAGGTCACCGGTTTGATGCCCACGGCAGAAGACTTCAAGAACATGTTGCCTGCTGTGCTGCGTGGTACCTCCTTGGGTTCGGCCCTGGGCATCTTGCCTGGTGGCGGTGCCCTGCTGGCGGCTTTTGCGGCCTACACGATCGAGAAAAAAACCAAGGTCAAGCCGGGCGAGTTGCCCTTCGGTCAAGGCAACATCCGTGGTGTGGCTGCCCCTGAGTCGGCCAACAACGCGGCCTCGCAAACTTCTTTCATCCCCTTGCTGACCCTGGGCATCCCGCCCAACGCGGTGATGGCCTTGATGGTCGGTGCCATGACCATCCACAACATCCAGCCTGGCCCACAGGTCATGACCAGCAACCCCGAGTTGTTCTGGGGCCTGATCGCCTCGATGTGGATTGGCAACGCCATGCTGATCATCCTGAACCTGCCCCTGATCGGCATCTGGATCAAGTTGTTGTCGGTGCCCTACCGTTGGTTGTTCCCCGCCATTGTGCTGTTCTGCGCCATCGGTGTGTACTCGACCAACAACAACACCTGGGACATCTGGATGGTGGCGATGTTTGGCGTGATTGGTTACGTCTTCATCAAACTCGGCATGGAGCCGGCCCCCTTGTTGCTGGGCTTCATCCTCGGCCCGATGATGGAAGAGAATCTGCGCCGCGCGATGCTGCTGTCGCGCGGTGACTGGAGCGTGTTTGTCACCCGGCCCCTGTCGGCCACCCTGTTGGGCATGGCGCTGCTGTTGCTGATCATCGTGGCCTTGCCGTCCATCAAGTCCAAACGCGAAGAAGCCTTTGTCGAAGAATGACACAACGCTGAGCGCGTGATGCACAACGGCCTCCTCGGAGGCCGTTGTCTTTGCTGGCTGGCTGAACGCGGGTGGGCAGCGTGGTTTTGTCACTTCGGTGCAGCGCAGGCTGTCGAGCTCTGGGAGAATCGTTGGCTCAGCATCGGGCCCTTGGGCCCATTCAAGGAGGTCTTCTCATGGCAAGCAGGAATTGGCTTCGCGGACTGTGTGCCGCAGTGGTTTTGGGGGTCGGCTGGGGTGGCGTGCATGCCCAGACTTACCCGACCAAGCCGGTCCGTCTGGTCGTGCCTTTCCCGGCCGGCGGCGCCACCGATTTGTTTGCCCGCACCCTGTCACAAAAGCTCGGCGAAAAAATGGGGGTGGCGCTGGTGGTCGAAAACCGACCCGGCGCAGGCGGCACCTTGGGCTCCGACTTGGTGGCCAAGGCCCCGGCCGATGGCTACACCTTGCTGCTGGCCACTTCCAGCACGCACTCGATTGGCCCCAACCTCAACCCGCGCATGCCCTATGACGCTGTGAAGGACTTCACCCCCATCAGCCAGGTGGGCAATGCGCCCAGCATCATGTTGGTGCCCAACAACTCGCCAGCCAAGACCGTCAAGGAATGGATCGACTACGCCAAAAAGAACCCCGGGCGGCTCAACTACGCCTCCAGCGGCAACGGCACCATCGTGCAGTTGACGGCCGAGTTGTTCAAGTCGCAGGCCGAGCTGTTCGTGGTGCACATCCCCTACAAGGGCACAGCCTTGGCCATCCCCGACCTGGTCAGTGGCAAGCTGGATGTGATGTTTGACAGCCTGCCCACGGGCTTGCCGCATGTGCGCGATGGCCGTTTGCGGGCACTGGGCGTGACCTCGCTCAAGGCCACGCCGCTGGCCCCCGGCGTGCCCCCCATCGCCGATGTCCTGCCCGGTTACGAGTCCACCACCTGGTTTGGTGTGTTCGGCCCCAGGGGATTGCCGCCCGAGGTGGTCACGCGCGTGAATGCCGCCGCCAACCAGGTGCTCAAAGACCCCGAAGTGGTCGACCGATTGCAGCGCCTGGGCATCGAGCCGGTGGGCGGCACGTCGGCCCAGTTCACAGCCATGCTGGCGCTTGAATCGGCCAAATGGAAAAAGATCATCACCGAGCGCAAGATCACACTGGATTGATATGAATTTCGACTACCGCTTCCCCTACACCAGCACCCGCTTGCCGCTGTTTGCGCGCAATGTGGTGTCCACCTCGCACCCGCTGGCCGCGCAAGCGGGCCTGCGCATGATGCTCAAGGGGGGCAATGCGGTCGATGCGGCGATTGCCGCCGCCGCCGTCATCACCCTGACCGAGCCCGTGAGCTGCGGCCTGGGCTCGGACGCGTTCGCGATTGTGTGGGACGGCCAAGGACTGCACGGCCTCAATTCGTCCGGTCCGGCCCCGGCCACCTGGACGCCCGATTACTTTCACCGCAAGTACGGTCTAGACGCCAAGACACCGCCCAAGCGCGGCTTTGATTCGGTCACCGTGCCCGGCGCCGTGGCCGGCTGGGTGGCGCTGAGCGAGCGCTTTGGCAAGCTGCCCTTTGCCGACTTGCTGGAGCCCGCCATCGAGGTGGCCGAGCGGGGTTATCTGATCCCCGTGGTGGTGCAGCAAAAGTGGGCCGCCGCCACGCCCGAGCTGCAGTCGCAGCCCGGCTTTGCGCAAAGCTTTTTGCCCTGGGGCCGTGCGCCGCAAGTGGGCGAGCTGTTCCAGTTCAAAAACGCGGCGCGCGGCCTCAAGGCGATTGCCGCCACGAAAGGCCAGGCCCTGTACGGCGGCGAGATCGCCGAGGCGATTGAGCGCTTTGCCAGGGACAACGGCGGCAGCATCACCGCCAAGGATCTGGCCGATTTCAAACCCGAGTGGGTCAAGCCGATTGCGCAAGACTACCGGGGCTACACCCTGCACGAAATCCCGCCCAACGGGCAAGGCATCGCCGCACTGATCGCCTTGGGCATCCTGTCCAACTTCGATCTGGCCAGCCATGCGGTGGACGGGGTGGATTCGCAGCACCTGCAGATCGAGGCCATGAAGCTGGCCTTCGCTGATGTGTACCGATATGTGGCCGATCCGCGCTACATGGAAGTCACGCCCGAGCAAATGCTCGACCCGGCCTACTTGGCCAGCCGCGCCAAGCTCATCGACATGAAGAAGGCGCAAAACTTCCAGGCCGGCAACCCGGTCAAGGGCGGCACGATCTACCTCACGGCGGCCGACGAAAACGGCATGATGATCAGCTTCATCCAGAGCAACTACATGGGCTTTGGCTCGGGCGTGGTCGAGCCGACCTACGGCATCAGCCTGCAAAACCGGGGCCACGGCTTCAGCACCGACCCGCAAGGCCCCAACACCGCCAACCTGGTCATGCCCGGCAAGCGGCCTTTCCAGACCATCATTCCGGCCTTCCTCACCCAGAATGGCCAGCCGGTGATGAGTTATGGCGTGATGGGCGGCAACATGCAGCCCCAGGGCCACATGCAGACCCTGGTGCGCATGCTCGACTACGGCCAGAACCCGCAAGCCGCGTGCGATGCACCGCGCTGGCGTTACAACTCCGGCCTGAACATCAACGTCGAAGCGGCCATGAACGGCAACACCGTGCAGGCGCTGATCGCGCGCGGGCACCAACTGGACATCATCAACGACTCGTACCAGGACTTTGGCGCGGGTCAGTTCATCTGGCGCATGGGCGACCCCGCGGTGCAGGGCTACCAGGTGGCCAGTGACCCGCGTCGTGATGGGCAGGCGGTGGGCTTTTGATGGTGGGCAGCCCCACGCCGCAACTGACCACAGGTTTGTTGCTGGCGGCTGCCGGGTCCATGGCCTTCAGTGGCAAGGCCATCATCGTCAAGCTGGCCTACCGGCACGGTGTGGACCCGGTCACCCTGCTCATGTGGCGCATGCTGCTGGCCTTGCCCTGTTTCGTGCTCATGGCCTGGTGGGCCGGTCGGGGCAAAGCGCCGCTGACCCGGGCCGATTGGCTGGGCGTGCTGGGCTTGGGGTTTTGTGGTTATTACCTCTCAAGCTTTCTGGACTTCTGGGGCCTCGAATACATCAGCGCATCGCTCGAGCGCCTGATCCTGTACCTCAACCCCACGCTGGTGCTGGTGCTGGGCTGGTTCTTGTTCAAAAAACGCATCACCCAGCGACAGGGCGTGGCCATGGCCATCAGCTACTCGGGCGTGCTGCTGGTGTTCGGGCACGAATTGGGGCTGGCCGGGCCGCACGCGGCCTGGGGCGCATTGCTGGTGTTCTTGAGTGCCACCAGTTACGCCATTTATTTGACCTACAGCGGGCAGTTGGTGCAGCGCCTGGGTTCCCCGCGTTTGGTCGGTCTGGCAACCGCAGTGGCCTGCGGTTTTTGTTTGCTGCAGTTTGTGCTGCTCAGGCCGCTGGCCGCCGCCCTGGTGCCCGAGCCCGTGATCTGGCTGTCGCTGCTCAACGCGATCGTCTGCACGGTGCTGCCGGTGCTGATGGTCATGATGGCGATTGAGCGCATCGGGCCCAGCTTGGCGGCGCAAACGGGCATGATCGGCCCCATGTTCACACTGCTCATGGGCGTGTGGATTCTGGACGAACCGTTCAACATGTGGATCATCGCCGGGACCGTGCTGGTCTTGAGCGGTGTGTTTTGGGTCACGCGGCCAGCTGGTCGCCAACCGTGATGCGGCCAAAGGGCCCCATCGCATCAACTTCAGGAGATTGACATGGACTTGGGCATTGCAGGCAAATGGGCATTGGTGGGTGGCGCAAGCAAAGGCTTGGGCTGGGGCTGCGCACGGGCGCTGGCCCTGGAGGGCGTGAACGTGGTCATGGTCGCTCGCGGCGCCGAGGTGCTGAACAAGGCCGTAGACGAATTGCGTGCCGAGACCGGCGGCCAAGTCCAGCTGATCCCTGTGGCGGTGGACATCACCACCGAAGCCGGGCGCGAAGCCATCTGGAACGTGGCCGGTGGCCCCGGCAAAGACTACGACATCGTGGTCACCAACGCAGGCGGCCCGCCACCCGGAGATTTTCGCGACTGGGACCGCGAGGCCTGGATCAAGGCGGTGGATGCCAACATGCTCACGCCCATCGAACTCATCAAGGCCACCGTGGACCGCATGGCCGCTCGCGGCTTTGGCCGCATCGTCAACATCACCAGCAGCGCCGTGAAAGCGCCCATCGACGTGCTCGGCCTGTCCAACGGCGCCCGCAGCGGCCTGACCGGTTTTGTGGCTGGGGCTTCGCGCAGCAAGATCGCAGGCCAGGGCGTGACCATCAACAACCTGCTGCCCGGCCGATTCGACACCGACCGCATCCGCTCGACCTTGACCGCCATGGCCCAGAAGGCCGGCAAAACGGTGGACGAGCTGCGCGTCATCCAGCAAGCCCAAATCCCGGCAGGCCGCTACGGCAACCCGCAAGAATTCGGCGCGATCTGCGCCTTCTTGTGCAGCCAGCACGCGGCCTACATGACGGGGCAAAACGTGTTGGCCGATGGTGGGGCGTATCCGGGCACCTACTGATGCCCACGGGCTCCACCGGAGCCCTCACCCTCAACGCCTGGACGACACCCAAATGCCCCCCACGATGAGGCCAAAGGCCGCCAGGTGGTACAGCTGCGGCAACTCGCCCAGAAAGGCGGCTGAGAAGATGGCCGCAAACAGCGGCGTGAGGTTGGCAAAAAAGCCGGCGATCGCCGGCCCCGCCTGCTGGATGCCCAGGCCCCAGCAGCGGTAAGCCAGCACGGCTGGGCCCACCGCCACAAAAGCCAGCGCACTGATCAGCGGCCAGCCCCAGGTGATGTGGGCATCGGTCAGGCCCCATTCCAGCCCCGCGAACAGGCCGGACCAGGCCAGGCCAAACACCACTTGCGCCAGCAAAAACGCCGCCCAGTCGTTCCTGATCGCTTCGGGCTCGTCTTTGCGCGTCAGCATCCAGCTGTACCAGGTCCAGCAGGCCGTGGCCAGCAGGATGAACAAATCGCCCACCACCAGGCGCACCGCCAGCAGCTGCGCCCAGTCGCCCCGCGACAAGACCACCAGCACGCCCACAATCGACAGCACCGCACCGTACAGTTGGGCGCGTCGCACCGGGGCCTGAAAAAACAGCGCCCCGATGGCCAGCATCCACACCGGGCCGCTGGCAGCGACCAGGGTCACATTGAGCGGGGTGGAGGTGTGCAGGGCCAGGTATTGCAGCGCGTTGTAGCAGCCCACACCCAGCAAACTGAGCAGGGCAAAGCGTCGCCAGTGTTGCCACAGGCCGCTGCCGCGCCGTAAGACCCATGCGGCCAGCGGCAGCAAGATGCACAAGGCCACGGCCCAGCGCAAAAAGTTCAGCGTGATGGGCGGCACCAGGTCGGTGACCAGGCGGCCCACCACCGCATTGCCAGCCCACAGCACAGGGGGGACGGTCAGCAGCAGGGCCGTGACGGGCGAGAGTTTTTGAGACATGCGCCACTGTATCGGCATTCGGGTTTTCCCGCTGTCTCCCAACTGTCGCCCATCTGTCCTGCATCTGTCCCCGCTCTGCGCTGGGGGACGCGATTCGTGGCAAAGTCACGCATCTCAAACCATTGTCCCAACAGGAGATTTCCATGAGCCTTGCAGTCCAGATCGACCAACACGGTGGTCCCGAAGTCATGAAACTGGTCGACGTCACCGTGGGTGAACCCGGCCCTGGCGAGATCCGCATCCGCCACAAGGCCATCGGCCTGAACTTCATCGACGTGTACCAGCGCAGCGGTCTCTACACCCTGCCCATGCCGCTCAAGCTGGGCATGGAAGCGTCGGGCGTGGTCGAAGCCGTGGGCGAGGGCGTCACGCACCTGAAGGTGGGTGACCGCGCAGCCTACGCCAGCCAGCCGCCCGGCAGCTATTGCGAAGTGCGCGTCATGCCCGCCAAGTGCGTGTGCAAGCTGCCCGATGCGATCTCGTTCGAGACCGGTGCGGCCATGATGCTCAAGGGCCTGACCGCGCAATATTTGCTCAAGCGCACGCAGCCCCAGGGTGGCCTGAAGGCCGGTGACTTTGTGCTGTTCCATGCCGCTGCCGGTGGTGTGGGCCTGATCGCTTGCCAGTGGGCCAAGGCGATGGGTTTGCGCCTGATCGGCACGGCCGGCAGCGATGCCAAATGCGCGCTGGCTTTGGCCAATGGCGCCGAGTTCTGCATCAACTATTCCACGCAAGACTTCCAGGCCCAGGTCAAAGAGATCACCGGCGGCAAGGGCGTCAAGGTGGTCTACGACTCGGTGGGCAAGGACACCTGGGACAAGTCGCTCGACTGCCTGGCCCCGTTTGGCCTGATGGCCAGTTTTGGCAATGCCTCTGGCGCTGTGGCCCCATTTGCGCCCGGCATTCTGGGCCCCAAGGGCTCGATCTATGTGACGCGCCAGACCTTGTTCAGCCACATCACCACCCGCGAAAACACGCAGGCCATGGCCGACGATTTGTTCGAGGCGGTGACCAGCGGGCAGGTGAAGATCCACATCGAGCAGACCTATCCCTTGGCGCAAATCCAGGACGCGCACATCGCTCTGGAAGCCCGCAAGACCACGGGCTGCACCATCATCACGCTGTAAGGTCCCCTCATCCCATCGCAGCAGGAGCCCACCCCGTGGGCGATGGGGTTGGTAGGAGCCCACCCCGTGGGCGATGATGGGGCGCAGCCCCTTCACACCTTCGCGCACAGGGTGCGCTCCTACAGGGTCAGGCCCTGCCATGTTGGTAGGAGCCCACCCCGTGGGCGATGATGGGGCGCAGCCCCTTCACACCTTCGCGCACAGGGTGCGCTCCTACAGGGTCAGGCCCTGCCATGTTGGTAGGAACCCACCCCGTGGGCGATGAGGTTGGTAGGAGCCCACCCCGTGGGCGATTTCAGGCCGCCAGCTTGGCCTTGGGCGCGATGGTTTCCAGCGCGCTGCGCAGGTGCTGCAGTGTGCGGGGCACCTGGTGCCATTTGTCCAGCCCGAACAGGCCCATGCGGAAGGTGCAGAAATCGGCCCCTTCGTCGCACTGCAGGGGAACGCCTGCGGCCGTTTGCAGGCCCAGCGCCAGGAATTTCTTGCTGCTCTGGATCTCGGGGTCGGTGGTGTAGCTGACCACCACACCGGGGGCCTCGAAGCCGGGCGCGGCCACGCTGGCAAAACCATGCTCTTGCAGCAAGGCGCGCACCTGGCGTCCCAGCGCCATCTGCTCTTCACGCACTTTGGCAAAGCCATAGGCCTCGGTCTCCAGCATGGCTTCTTGCAGGCGCAGCAGGGCGTCCGTGGGCAAGGTGGTGTGGTACATGTGGGCCCCACTCTCGTAGGTCTCCATGACCTGCAGCCATTTTTTCAGGTCCATCGCAAAGGTGGTGCTGGTGGTGCTGTCGATGGCCTGGCGGGCGCGCTCGCTCAGCATCACCATGGCGCAGCAAGGCGAGCTGCTCCAGCCTTTTTGTGGCGCGCTGATCAGCACGTCCACGCCGGTGGCTTTCATGTCCACCCACATGGCGCCCGAGGCGATGCAGTCGAGCACAAACAGGCCGCCTACGGCGTGCACGGCATCGGCCACGGCATGCAGGTAGTCGTCAGGCAGGATCATGCCGGCGGATGTTTCCACGTGCGGGGCGAACACCAGCGCGGGTTTTTCGGTGGCAATGGCGGCGGTCACTTCTTCGATGGGGGCGGGCACCCAGGGGGCTTGCGCGCCGGTGGCGGTGCGGCGGGCCTTGAGCACGCTGTGGCTTTTCGGGATCTGGCCCATGTCAAAGATTTGCGTCCAGCGGAAGCTGAACCAGCCGTTGCGCAGCACCATGACGTGCTGGCCGCTGGCGAACTGGCGGGCGACCGACTCCATGCCAAAGGTGCCACTGCCGGGCACCAGCGCCACCGAGTGGGCACCGTAGACGTTTTTGAGCATGCGCGAGATGTCGGTCATCACACCGCCAAAGCGCTTGGACATGTGGTTCAGGGCGCGGTCGGTGTAGACCACCGAGAACTCGAGCAGACCCTCAGGGTCGATGTGGGGCAGCAATCCGGGCATGGGGTTCTCCCTTTTTCAAATCATGAAAACGCGAAGCTTACAGCACCTTGGCCCAAGTGGAAACCTCATGCCGCAATGGACACAAAACAGGACGTGTTCATCCGAACAGCGGCTGGATTCACGGCGTCGGGATTCGCAGAATCTCGAGGTGCTGCTTGACACTCAAATAACCATCGATGCCCGATGGCAGTTGTTTGAGTGGCTTCAACTGGGGGGACAGCAACCAGAAAGATGGAAAAACCAGGGTCTTGGAGCTGTCGCCCACCCAGGTTTTGAATTGGTTGAAAGTCATGCGTTTGTCGTCGAACTTCAGATACATGGGGGGCCCACGCAGCCAGGTGCGGATGTCCACCACCACCACGGCCGAAAAGGCGTCTTGGAGTTCAGCGCGGTGACTGGCCAGAAATCGCTGGTATTGCAGACAAGGCGGGCAGTCGGCGGCACCCAGGTAGATGAACAGGGGCTTGCCGGTTTGCCTGGCAGATTCAAGCGCAGGCATGAGGTCGAAAACCCGCTCGCGCAGCGAGAAAGGGGCTTCCACCACCACAGGCGAGTAAGGGGCGGGAATGGCCGCCTGGGCGCAAAGAACCCCAAAACCCATCAGCAAGGAAAGAAGTTGGCGCATGGGGGACCGCATGTGGACAAGCGATGCCTTCAGCGCCCGCGCCGCACCCGCAGGATTTCGTCCAGGATCAGCAGGGCTGCGCCCACGCTGATGCCGGCATCGGCCACGTTGAAGGCGGGGAAGTGCCAGGCGCCCCAGTAAAAGTCCAGAAAGTCGACCACGTAGCCGTGCAGCAGGCGGTCAACCACGTTGCCGATGGCCCCGCCCAAAATCAGCGAAATGGCCAGGCTGAAGAGTTTTTGGCCCGCGTGCGAGCGCAGCATCCAGACCATGAAGATGGCGGCCGCCACGCCAATGCCGGTGAAAAACCAGCGCTGCCAACCGCCGGCACCGGCCAGAAATGAAAACGCCGCGCCGTGGTTGTGCACCCGCACCACATTGAAAAACGAGGTGATGGGCGTGCTGTCGCCCAGTTGAAACGCACCGAGCACCAGCACTTTGGTGAACTGGTCGAGCACCAGCACCAACAGGGCCAAGCCCAACCAGATGGCCATGCCGGGGCTTTTGCCGAATTTTTTGGAGCTGGCCATGGGCTTGCCTTGTCTGGTGAGGGCGCGAAGTTCAGGCCACCAGGCGGGTTTCGCCCGCACCGTGCAGGTTGCTCACGCAGCGTCCGCATATTGTGGGGTGGGCGGCATCGTGGCCCACGTCGTCGGCGTAATGCCAGCAGCGCTCGCATTTGGTGGCCTGGCTGGCTGTGACCTGCACCGTCAGGGTTTCGCCCGCCTGCAAGGTGACCTTGGACGTGATGAACACAAACTTGATGTCGCCACCCAGGCTTTGCAGCACAGCATGGTCGGCAGCAGGCGCGCTCAGCGTGATCTCGGCTTGCAAGGACGCGCCCACCTGGCCGGTGGTGCGCAGGTTTTCGATGTCCTTGTTCACCAGATCGCGGATCTCGCGGATGCGGGCCCACTTGGACAGCAGTTGCGCATCGGCTGCGCCGAAGTCGCTGAAGGTTTCGAGGAAGATGGACTCGGACGAGCCGAAGCTGGCCCATGCTTCTTCGGCCGTGAACGACAGAAAGGGGGCCATCCAGCGCAGCATCCCGTGGGTGATGCGGTACAGCGCGGTTTGCGCACTGCGCCGGGCCAGCGACTTGGGCGCTGTGGTGTACAGGCGGTCTTTGAGCACGTCCAGGTAGAAGGCGCCCAGGTCTTCCGAGCAATAGATTTGCAGCTTGGAGACCACGGGGTGGAATTCGTACACATCAAAGTGGGCACGGATGTCGGCTTGCAACTGCGCCGCGCGGGCCAGGGCAAAACGGTCGATCTCCAGCAGCTGCGCGTCGGGCACTGTGTCGGTCGCCGGGTCAAAGTCGCTCACATTGGCCAGCAGGAAGCGCAGCGTGTTGCGGATGCGGCGGTAGCTGTCGACCACGCGGGCCAGGATCTTGTCGTCGATGTTGAGGTCGCCCGAGTAGTCGGTGGAGGCCACCCACAGGCGCACGATTTCGGCGCCCAGTTTGCTGGTCACGGTTTGCGGGTCCACCGTGTTGCCCAGCGACTTGCTCATCTTGCGGCCCTGGCCGTCGGTGGCAAAACCGTGCGTCAGCAGACCCCGATAGGGTGCCCGGTCGTACAAGGCGCAGCCCAGCAGCAGCGAGGAGTGGAACCAGCCGCGGTGCTGGTCGTGGCCCTCAAGGTAGAGATCGGCCTCGGGGCCTTGGCCATGGAAAGGCGGCACGCCATAGGCGTTTTTGTGGCTGCCGCGCAGCACATGCTGGAAGGTGGAGCCGGAGTCGAACCACACCTCCAGGATGTCGGTGCTCTTGGTGTAGTGCGGCGCGTCCTGCGCTCCCAAGATCTCTTCGACCGTCACACGGCTCCAGGCTTCGATGCCGCCTTTTTCCACAATGTCAGCCGCCTGGTCCAGGATGGCCATGGTGCGTGGGTGCAGCTCACCGCTGTCCTTGTGCAGGAAAAACGGCACCGGCACACCCCAGGAGCGCTGGCGCGAGATGCACCAGTCGGGGCGGCCCGCGATCATGTCGCGCAGGCGGGCGCGGCCGTTTTCAGGGTAGAACTGGGTTTGCTCGATGGCGTCGAGCGCCAATTGGCGCAAGGTTTTGGGCGCTTTGTCTTGGGTGAAGACACCCTCGCCCTCGTCCATGCGCACAAACCACTGGGCGGCGGCGCGGTAGATGACGGGGGTTTTGTGGCGCCAGCAGTGCGGGTAGCTGTGGGTGATCTCCACGGTGGACATCAGGCGATCGCTTTGGCTCAGCACCTCGATCACGCGGGCGCAGGCCTTCCAGATGTGCTGGCCGCCAAAAAAGGGCAGCTCGGGCGCATACACGCCGTTGCCCTGCACCGGGTTGAGGATGTCGTCGTATTTGAGGCCGTGGGCCACACAAGAGTTGAAGTCGTCCACGCCGTAGGCCGGTGCCGAGTGCACGAGGCCGGTGCCGTCGGTGGCGGTGACGTACTCGGCCAGGTACAGCGGCGAGGTGCGGCGGTAGCTGTAGGGGCCGCCTTCTTCGGCGCTCACGGTGTCGTGCAGCGGGTGGCGGAACACCAGGCCGCGCAGTTTTTCACCCACGGCGGTGGCGATCACTTGGCCTTGCAGTTGGTAGCGCTCCAGGCATTTGTCCACCAGGCTGGCGGCCAGCAGCAGCACGCCGCGGGGCGTGTCGACCAGGGCGTATTCCAGCTCGGGGTGGGCATTGAGCGCCTGGTTGGCCGGGATGGTCCAGGCGGTGGTGGTCCAGATGACGGCAAAGGCTTTCTTGGCGCCGTCACCCGGCAACTGGGGCAGGCCAAAGGCGGCGGCCAGAGCCGCGGCGTTGTCGGCCTCAAAGGCCACGTCCAGCGTGTCGCTCTTTTTGTCGGCGTATTCGATCTCGAACTCGGCCAGCGACGAGCCGCAGTCAAAACACCAGTACACGGGCTTGAGGCCCCGGTACACAAAGCCCCGCTCGATGACGCGTTTGAAGGCGCGGATTTCACCGGCTTCGTTGGCGAAATCCATGGTGCGGTAGGGCCGCTCCCAGTCGCCCAGCACGCCCAGGCGCTTGAAGTCCTCGCGCTGCTGGTCGATCTGCTCGGTGGCAAAGGCGCGGCTTTTGGCCTGCATGTCGTCGCGGCTGAGGTTGCGGCCGTGCAATTTTTCAATCGCGTTTTCGATCGGCAGGCCGTGGCAGTCCCAGCCGGGGATGTATTGCGCGTCAAAGCCGGCCAATTGCTTGGACTTGACGATCATGTCCTTGAGGACTTTGTTGAGCGCGTGGCCGATGTGCAGTTTGCCGTTGGCGTAGGGCGGGCCGTCGTGCAGCACAAACAGCGGCGCGCCCTGGCGGGCGGCGCGCAGCTTTTTGTAGAGGCCGCCATCGTTCCAGTCAGTGACCCAGCCAGGTTCGCGCTTGGGCAGGTCGCCGCGCATCGGGAACGGGGTGTCCATCATGTTGATGCGGGTGTCGGGGTTCTGGTCTTTGTCGGTCATGGTGCTTCAAGTCGAGAGGGCTTCGACACGCTCAGCCCGAGCGGCGGGCCGTTCGGAGATGAAAAAAAGGGGAGGCATTTTGACGTTCGCCCTGAGCCTGTCGAAGGCAGCAAACGCGGGCCGGAGCGTCAAATTCGGTCGCGGGTGGTTTGGCGGCTGGTTTCACCATGGCGCGAGGCAAACCACGCCTGTGCGTCATCGCAGTCTTTGGCAATGCCCTTTGTCAGGGCGTCCAGACCGTCGTATTTGAGCTCGTCGTGTAGTTTGTGCAGCAGATCCACGCGGATGATTTTACCGTAGCCCCCTTCGCTGCCCAGCTCGGCCGGCCAGTGCAGGGCATGGGTCTCCAGCAGCACGCGGCCGCCGTTCACATCGGAGGGGTCCAGCGAAGGGCGTATGCCCAGGTTGGCCACGCCCGGCAGGGGCTGGGCCGCCAGGCCGTGCACCTCGACCACGAAGATGCCGCTGGCGGCCGGTTTCCAGTGTGCAAAGCGCAAATTCAGGGTGCGAAAACCGTTGCCCGCCCCCTCGGGGCTGGCCCCCAGTTCGCGGCCCAGTTTGCGCCCGTTCACCACATGGCCGCTGATGCTGTAGGGGCGCCCCAGCAGGGCCTGCACGTCTTGCATGTGGCCCAGACCGAGCGCAGCGCGCACGGCCGAGCTGGACACGCGCAGGCCATGCACCTCGTAGCTGTTCATGCGGGCCACATCAAAGCCCAGGCGCTGGCCTGCGGCGTCGAGCATGGCGTAGTCGCCCAGCCGCTTGGCGCCAAAGCGGAAATCGTCACCCACCAGCACATAGCGCGCGCCCAGGCCCTGGACCAGCACCTGCTGGATGAAGTCTTCGGGCGACTGGCTGGCCAGCCGGGCATCAAAGGGCAAGACCACCACCTGGTCCACGCCGCAGCGCTCGAGCTCCTGCAGCTTGTCACGCAGCGTGGCGATGCGGGCGGGCGCCAGTTCGGGTTTGTGCAGGGCCTTGGCAAAGTGGTCGCGCGGGTGTGGCTCGAAGGTCATCACGCAGCTGGGCACGCCCCGGTGGGCCGCTTCGCTGCGCAGCAGGGCCAGCATGGCCTGGTGCCCGCGGTGCACACCATCGAAGTTGCCGATGGTCAAGGCGCAGGCCGGGGCCAGGTCAGGGTGGTGGAAGCCGCGAAAAACCTTCATGGGGCAAGTGGTCTGCGAAGGCTGGGCCCGTCGGGCTTCAGCTTTCATGGTTTTGTCAATTGAAGAGGGTATATTGTGACTGAGCCCGATCCTTTTGACCGAGGCACCCGCCGCAGCCGGCAGGATCGAGACGGAACTTTTCGTGTCAGTGGTTTTTTCAAACTGTTGGATGGAGGCGTCTGTGAAGGTTTTGAAACTCTCGGCCCAAGGCTTGCCGCAGTCGTGGATCACGCTGGAGCAGGCGGTGACCCACTATGCGGCCAACGAAGTGCGTTGGGAAGTGGGGCAGGAGGTGGCGGTTTTCCATGGCGGCCACAACGCCCTCACGGGGCAGCAATCCATCATCACCGTCAACAGCATCATTGGCACCCAGGGCGTGCCCCGCATCAACCCGTTTGACATGCGCTCGGGCCTGACGAATGCCAAACTGTTTGTGCGTGACCGCAATGTCTGCGCCTATTGCGGTGGGCATTTTCACGAGTCGGTGCTCACGCGCGAGCACATCGTGCCCCTGAGCCAGCACGGCCCCGACCACTGGATGAACGTGGTCACGGCTTGCCGTTCGTGCAACCACCGCAAAAGCAGCCGAACGCCCGAACAGGCCCACATGCCCCTGTTGTATGCGCCGTATGTGCCCAGCCTCTGGGAAGACTTCATCTTGCGCAACCGCCGCATCCTGAGTGACCAGATGGCCTTTCTGATGGCGCATGTGCCCAAGAGCTCTCGCCTGATGGCCTGACGCACCGCACTGCCCGCAGGCTTGCCCGCAGCGGCAAAGCGCTGCATCATGGCCACCTGAACAGAACAAGCCCGGGCCCATGAGCCCGGTGCCATCAGGGAGATGCAGCATGCAAACACAGGCATTGGAGCGGGTGCGCGTTGTCGTGCCATCAGGGGCGGCGGCGCTGGCGCGATCCCGGCGTCAAACCTTGCGGGCGCTGCTCATGTCCCCTTGGCTGTTGCCCCTGGCTCGGGCCCAGGACGCACAGCCCGCCTCGGTGGTCCAGACCCAACTGGCCATGCCCTGGCCCCCCGGGCGCTCTCCGCAAGGCTTTTTGGTGAGTGAAAAATTCGACGGTGTGCGGGCGGTCTGGGATGGGCAGGTGTTGCACTTTCGCAGTGGCCGGGTCATCGCGGCCCCAGACTGGTTTTTGGCTGCACTGCCCCGGGTGGCACTGGACGGCGAGTTGTGGATGGGGCGCGCAGCGTTTGACCGGCTCTCGGGCGTGGTGCGCCAGACCGAACCCGACAACGAGGCCTGGCGGGCTGTGAAGTACCTGGTGTTTGACGCCCCCGGCCATGCCGCCCCGTTTGCGCAGCGCGTGGCCTATCTGCAGGCGACCCTGGCGCAGTCGCCACAACCCTGGCTGATGCCGGTGGTGCAGCGCGAGCTCCAGGACACCCGCGCTTTGCAGGCCTTGTTGCAGGACACGGTGCGCCAAGGGGGTGAGGGGTTGATGCTGCACCGGGCCGATGCCTGGTGGCGGTCTGGTCGCAGCGATGCGCTCTTCAAGTTCAAGGGGGAGGAGGATGAAGAGGGCCTGGTGGTGGGCCACCAGCCGGGCCAAGGACGTTTGACGGGCATGACCGGGGCGTTGCTGGTGCAAATGCCCTCAGGCCAACGCTTTGCCTTGGGCGCGGGCCTGAGCGATGCGCTGCGCCGCAAGCCACCGCCCGTGGGTACTTGGGTCACTTACCGGTACCGCGAACGCACGCCATCGGGATTGCCGCGTTTTGCCTCTTTTTTGCGGGTTCGTGAGGCGGAGTGAGCATGAAAAGGGCCTCTTGTGGGGCCCTTTTTGCGGCGCTGCGCAGTCAGTGTCTTCTGGTGGTCAGGCGCAAGGAGGGAGGGCGGCGCGTTTCGGGCTCAGAGGCGCTTCGCTTTGCCACATCGCCCGACCCGCGCCGCCCTCCCAACTTGCTCGCGCTTTGCCTGATTCGCGTTGTCCTTGTGCCTGGCTCGGGTCCGTTGACCGCTGGCCTCAGGCGAACACGCCGGCGGTTTCCTGCATGCGCGCCGAGACTTCGCCGAGCTGGTGCAGAGTGTCGCCAAAGGTCATGTCCAGCTGCGTCAATTTCTTGAAGTAGTGGCTCACGATGTACTCGTCGGTCACGGCAATGCCGCCGTGCAGCTGCACCGCCTGCTGGCCAATGAAGCGCATCGACACGCCCAGCTGGTACTTGGCGCGGGCCAGCGCACGGCGGCGTTCGTCGGCCGGCGCATGCAGTTTCAGGGTGGCGTAGTAGCTCATCGAGCGGGCCAACTCCAGCTGCATCTTCATGTCCGAGACGCGGTGGCGCAGGGCCTGAAAGCTGGCGATCGGCACGCCAAACTGCTTGCGGGTGTTCATGTAGTCGATGGTGATGGCCAGGGTTTTGTCCATCACGCCGACGGCCTCGGCGCAGACGCTGGCGATGCCAATGTCCACTGCTTCTTCGAGCGCGCTCAGGCCATTCAAGGTGATGAGCTGCGCCGGGGCCTGGCTGAGCACGACTTCGGCGGCGCGTGAGCCGTCTTGCGTGACATAGCCCTGGGTGCTCACGCCGCTGGCGCTGCGCTCGACCAGGAACAAGGCCATCTGGCCTTGGGCCATGGCCGGCACCACAAAGGCGTTGGCCTGGTCACCCACGGCCACCACGCTCTTGGTGCCCGAGACGGTCCAGGCGCCGCCAGATTCGCTGGCTTGTGCGGCGCAGCGGCTGAGTTGGTAGCGCGCGGCGCGCTCCTGGTGGGCCAGCACCACGATGGCTTCGCCTGCGGCCATGCGCGGCAGCCAGGCCGCTTGCAAGGCGGCAGGCGCGTGGGTTTGCAGCGTGGCGCTGGTGATCAGGGTCTGGGTCAGGGGTTCAAGCACGATGCCGCGCCCGAGCTCTTCCAGGGTGACCATGGCCTCGGTCGGGCCCATGCCCATGCCGCCGTGGTCTTCGCTCACATACAGGCCCGTCAGGCCCAGCTCGGCCAGCTCAGTGTAGGCAGCGCGGTCAAAACCCCCTGCGGCCACAGCGGCGCGGCGGCGGTCGAAGTCGTAGCCCTTGTCGACCCATTTGCGCACCGCGTCGCGCAGTTGTTCTTGGTCTTCAGAAAAATCGAAATCCATGTGCTTGTCTCCTTAACCCAGAACTGTCTGGGCGACGATGTTGCGTTGCACTTCGTTGCTGCCGCCATAGATGGTGGTCTTGCGCATGTTGAAGTAGTTGGCGGCCAGAGGCGCATTGGCCAGCGTGCCGCCCGGGAAGTTGCCTTGCCAGCCCGCCTCCATGGCTTCGAAGATGTAGGGCAGAGCAAAGGGGCCGGCGGCCTGCATCATCAGCTCGGAGTAGCGCTGCTGGATCTCGCTGCCCTTGATCTTCAGGAGGCCCGCGATGTCCAGCGAGTTCTTGCCCGACTTTTCGGCCGAGAGCACGCGCAGCACCAGCATTTCGAGGGCCACGATGTCGACCTCGAGCTTGGCGATTTCGTCACGGAAGCGCAGGTCGTCGTAGACGCCTTCGGCTTTGGCGATGCGCTTCAAGCGCTCGAGTTCGCGTTTGGCGCGGTTGACGTCGGCGATGTTGGTGCGCTCGTGCGCCAGCAGGTGCTTGGCGTAGTTCCAGCCCTTGTTTTCTTCGCCGATCAGGTTGTTTGCAGGCACTTCGACGTTGTCAAACCAGACTTCGTTGACTTCGCACTCGCCGTCGAGCAGCTTGATGGGGCGCACGGTGATGCCAGGCGACTTCATGTCGATCAGCAAGAAGGAGATGCCGGTCTGCGGCTTGCCCTCGTTGCTGGTGCGCACCAGGCAGAAAATCCACTCGCCGTACTGGCCCAGGGTGGTCCAGGTTTTCTGGCCGTTGACGATGTACTTGTCGCCTTTGCGCTCGGCGCGGGTCTTGAGCGAGGCCAGGTCCGAGCCGGAACCGGGTTCGCTGTAGCCTTGGCTCCACCAGACTTCGCCGCTGGCGATGCCGGGCAAAAAGCGCTGCTGCTGCTCGGCATTGCCAAAGGCCATGATCACCGGGGCCACCATCACCGGGCCGAAAGGCACCACGCGGGGGGCGCCGGCCAGCGCGCATTCTTCTTCGAACAGGTGCTTTTGCACGGCGGTCCAGCCGGGGCCGCCAAACTGCTGGGGCCAGCCGTAACCCAGCCAGCCTTTTTTGCCCAGGATCCGGGCCCAGGCCTGCATGTCCTCACGCGTCAGGCGCATGGCGTTGTGCACTTTGTGCGAAAGCTCGGTCGGCAAGTTTGCCTTGACCCAGGTGCGAACTTCGTCGCGGAAGGCGAGTTCTTCGGGGGTGAATGCCAGATCCATGGTTTTTCTCTCAAAATCAAACGACCGTGCTTTTTATCACGCGCAGCCGTTGCTGGCTTGTCCTAGGTGCGACAAATCCGGCGACACCATGGGCCTACAGGGATAATCCGGCCCTCCATGAGAAACATTGTCATTCTGATTTCAGGTTCGGGCTCCAACATGGCCGCCCTCTTGCGTGCGGCACAGCAGGACCGCTGGGCTGAACAGCTGAACGCCCGGGTGGCGGCCGTGCTGAGCAACCGGGCCGATGCCCAAGGCCTGGCTGTCGCCAGGGAGCACGGCATTCCCACCGCGGTGGTGGACCACAAGGCCTTTGCCAGTCGGGAAGATTTTGATGCAGCCTTGATGGCCGAGTTGGATCGGCACGCGCCCGCTTTGGTGGTGCTGGCAGGCTTCATGCGCATCCTCACGCCAGCCTTTGTGACGCATTACGCCGGGCGCCTGCTCAACATTCACCCCTCCTTGTTGCCTGCATTTCCCGGGCTCCACACGCACCAGCGGGCGATCGACGCAGGTTGTCGCTTTGCCGGGGTCACGGTGCACCAGGTCACGCACCAGTTGGACCACGGCGAAATTCTGGACCAGGCCGTGGTGCCGGTGCTGCCCGGCGATACCGCCGAGTTGCTGGCCGCACGGGTGCTCTCGCAAGAGCATGTGGTCTATCCGCGGGCCGTGGCGGCGTTTTTGGCTAGTCGCCAATGCGGGCAAAGCGCGGTTGAAGCTGGCCGTTGAACTCGGCCACCTCGGCGAACATGGCGGCGGGTCTCACCCACAGGCCTTGCTCACCATAGAGCGCTTGGTACAGCGTCATGGGCTGCAGGTCTTCGCTGTGGCGCACGGTGCCCAGCACACGGTACTGGCCGCCCTTGTAATGGCGGTACAGGCCTTTGGGTGTTTCCATCAGGGGGGGCAAATTTTCGGTCATGGGTTTCCTCTGTCGGGTTTTATGCAGCGGCTCGAGGGGGGCCAAGGGGATGGGACAATACACCCCCTATGCACCCAAAAGCCCTCTTGGACGCCTGTGCCGATCTGGTCAGGCTGATCCTGCAATTTGAACATCCCGCCGACGCCGTGGTGTCGCGTTATTTCCGTGAACACCGCGCCTTGGGCCCCCGTGAACGCGCCACCCTGGCCGAGACCGCTTTTGCCGTGTTGCGCAAAAAACTGCTGTTTGAACAACTGGCCCGTTCGGGCTCGGGCCCGAAGGAGCGCAAGCTGGCGATTCTGGGCTTTTGGGGCCCGCGCGATTTTCTGGCCGCCGCCCTGAACGACACCGAGAAAAAATGGCTGGCCACCTGCGATGCCATGCCTGCGGACGCCCTGATGGCGCCGCACCGCCACAACCTGCCCGAATGGATGGCGCAAGCCCTGCAAGCGCAGTTGGGCGATGATTTCTGGGCTTTGGCGGAGCATTTGCAGCAACCCGGCACGTTGGACCTGCGGGTGAACATGCTGCAAGCCAAGCGGCACGACATCCAGAAAGAGCTGACGCAAGCGGGCATCGCCTGCGAGCCCACGCCTTACTCGCCTTGGGGCCTGCGCCTGCAGGGCAAGCCCGCCTTGCAAAAGACCGATGCCTTCACCCGCGGTGCCATCGAGGTACAGGACGAAGGCTCGCAACTGCTGGCCCTGCTGCTGGATGCGCACCGGGGCGAGATGGTGGTGGACTTTTGCGCCGGCGCGGGCGGCAAAACGCTGGCGCTGGGCGCGGCCATGCGCAGCACCGGGCGTTTGTACGCGTTTGACGTGTCCGGACACCGGCTGGATGCGCTCAAACCCCGCATGGCCCGCAGTGGGCTGTCCAACGTGCACCCGGCGGCCATCGCCCACGAGCGCGACGAACGCGTCAAACGCTTGGCGGGCAAGATCGACCGCGTGCTGGTCGATGCGCCTTGTTCGGGCCTGGGCACCTTGCGGCGCAACCCCGACCTGAAATGGCGGCAAAAGCCCCGGGCTGTTCAGGAGTTGACCGAAAAGCAGCAAGCCATCCTGCAAAGTGCCTCGCGCATGGTCAAGTCGGGCGGCCGTCTGGTGTATGCCACCTGCAGCGTGCTGCCCGAGGAAAACGAATGGATCGCGCAAGCCTTCAGCGCCGCCCACCCTGACTTCGAGCCCCTGAACGTGGCACAAGAGCTGGACCGCCTGAAGGTGCCCGATGCCGCCAGCCTGTGCTCCGTGCAGCCATCGGGCGGTGCCGATGCCACCGCCTCGCCCAGTGGCCAATTTCTGAGGTTGTGGCCCCACCGACATGCCACAGACGGTTTTTTTGCAGCGGCATGGACCCGAAAGTAACGCTATAGGCGTCTTTTGTGCTGGGTGACGATCGAAAGACCTGTCTTTTTGTGTGCGAAAAACTTAAAATCGACCGGTTGCCCGAAATCGGGCGTCAGTAGAAAGACGAACTCATGTTGTTGCCTGATTGGGCTTTTCTGGATGCCATCGTTCACTGGATGGGCCATGGCCTGTTCGATCTGGCTTGGTGGCAAATGGTGTTGATCACCTTGGCGCTGACCCACATCACCATCGCCAGCGTCACCATTTATCTGCACCGTCACCAGGCGCACCGCGCCCTCGACCTGCACGCCATTCCTGCGCATTTTTTCCGTTTCTGGCTGTGGCTGACCACGGGCCAGGTGACCAAGGAGTGGGCGGCCATTCACCGCAAGCACCACGCCAAGTGCGAGCAGGCCGAAGACCCTCACAGCCCGCATGTGCATGGCATCTCCACCGTGTTGCTCACCGGTGCCGAGCTCTACCGCAAGGAGTCCAAAAACAAGGAAACCCTGCAGCGCTATGGACACGGCACCCCCGATGACTGGATCGAGCGCAACCTCTACACCCGTTATTCCTGGCAAGGTGTGGCCCTCATGCTGATCATCGATGTGGCCCTGTTCGGCTTCATCGGCCTCACGGTCTGGGCGGTGCAAATGGCCTGGATCCCGATCACGGCCGCCGGCATCATCAATGGCGCGGCGCATTATTGGGGGTACCGCAATTTCGAGGCACACGATGCCAGCACCAACATCTCGCCCTGGGGCATCCTGATCGGTGGCGAAGAGTTGCACAACAACCACCACACCTACCCCACCTCGGCCAAGCTGTCGGTCAAGCCCTACGAGTTCGACATCGGCTGGTTGTACATCCGCACCCTGGAAACCCTGGGACTGGCCACCGTCAAGAAAACCCCACCCCGTCTGGCCTATGGCGACATCCGCCCGGTGGCCGACGAGAAAACGCTGGAAGCCCTGATTGCCAACCGCTATGAAGTCATGGCCGGTTATGCCCGCCATGTGCGCGAGGTGATGCAGCAAGAGGCCGTCAAGCTCAAGCTCGATGCCAGCGTGTTGCAAGCGGCCAAACGCTGGCTGCACCGCGACGCGGCCAAAGTACCTGCCGCTGCCCAGCACCAGCTCAAGCTGGCCCGGGCTGCCAGCCCGGTACTCGACAAAATGGTGCAAATGCGCGAAGAGCTCAGCCAGATCTGGCTGAACACCTCGCACTCGCGCGAGCAACTGGCTGCCGATTTGCAAGCCTGGTGCCGCCGCGCCGAGGAAAGCGGCATTGCCGCCCTGAGCGATTTTTCCGTGAAGTTGCGCGCGGTGCGTCAGGCCACCTGATCCTTTCGGTGTTCAAGCGACAACAGGGCCTTCGGGCCCTGTTTGTTTTGGGTCTGCGACTGGCGCGGCTCGTCGGGAGTCCTGGCCAAAAAAAACCCGCTGCGAACAGCGGGTTTTTTGTGTCAGGGAGCAGGCCGAATCACTTCAGCTTGATTTCCTTGTATTCCACATGTTTGCGAGCTTTGGGGTCGAACTTCATGATCGACATTTTCTCGGGCATGGTTTTCTTGTTTTTGCTGGTCGTGTAGAAGTGACCAGTGCCAGCTGTGGAT
>Ga0255127_1000008_pt1 | contig 124050 bp, 113 predicted proteins | sample Law_Miss_RepB_8d_FD_188555 | JGI IMG/M metagenome (GOLD analysis project Ga0255127, IMG submission 188555) | Freshwater microbial communities from St. Lawrence River, New York, United States - Law_Miss_RepB_8d | ecosystem: Environmental > Aquatic > Freshwater > River | place: USA: New York...
CTGGAAAGTTTCTTATGGAGTTTTTCATCATCTCCATGCTCAATGGCCTCAGTTACGGGCTGTTGCTCTTCATGCTCAGCTCCGGGCTGACGCTGATTTTCAGCATGATGGGCGTGCTCAATTTCGCGCACGCCAGCTTTTACATGATCGGGGCCTATTTCGGCTACACCCTGTCGGGCTGGATCGGTTTCTGGCCCGCCCTGATCGTGGCCCCACTGTTGGTGGGTGCCTGCGGTGCGGTGTTCGAGCGCGTCACCTTGCGCAAGGTTCACCCCTTTGGCCATGTGCCCGAATTGCTGGTCACATTTGGCCTGTCTTATGTGGTGCTCGAGCTGGTGCAACTGGTCTGGGGCCGCACGGCGGTGGAGTTTCCGCCGCCCGAAATTTTGCGCAGCTCGGCCTTCACCCTGATCAACCATTCGGTCAACGGCCTGAGCCTGGTCTGGGGGGCCGCGCCTGCCGAGATGTGCAGCGCCGCAGACGCCGCAGTGCGTGTGGTTTGCTCGCCATTTCCCGCAACCCGGGGCTTCATGATGCTGGTGGCCTTGCTGATGCTGGTGTCCTTGTGGTTGTTGCTCACCCGCACCCGCATTGGTCTGGTGATTCAGGCGGCCTTGACCCACCCCGAAATGGTGGAGTCTTTGGGCCACAACGTGCCGCGTGTGTTCATGCTGGTGTTTGGTGCGGGCACAGGCCTGGCCGGTTTGGCAGGCGTGATCGGTGGCAGCACTTTCGTGACGGAGCCCGCCATGGCAGCGACCGTGGGCTCGGTCATCTTCGTGGTCGTGGTGGTGGGTGGCATGGGCTCGCTGTCGGGGGCCTTCCTGGCTTCCTTGCTGATCGGCGTGATCCAGACCTTTGCCGTGGCCATTGATTACTCCTTCCTCACCTTGGCCAAAGACATGGGCTGGGCCTTGTCGGCCGCCACGCAGGAAAACTCTTTTGCCAAGCTCACGCTGTCACAGGTCGCGCCCATCTTGCCTTACCTGTTTTTGGTGCTGATCCTGATCTTCCGGCCCAAGGGTCTTTTGGGCACACGCGAGGGTTAAGACATGGCTGCTGTTTACAAATTCAAACCCTACAACGTCGGCCGCTGGGTCATCTGGAGCCTGTTTGCCTTGGTGCTGGTCCTGGCCCCCTTGGTGTTCACCAGCAACCTGTCGGTGACCATGTTGGCGCAAATGGGCATCGCCATCATTGCCTGCCTGTCCTACAACATCCTGTTGGGGCAGGGCGGCATGCTGAGTTTTGGTCATGCGGTCTACACCGGGCTGGGCTCCTACATGGCCATTCACGCGCTGAACGCGGTCAGTGGCGGCAAGCTCAACATCCCCGTCAGCCTGCTGCCCATTGTGGGCGGTGTGGCGGGCATGGGCTTTGCTGTTTTGCTCGGCTGGGTCACCACCCGCAAGTCGGGCACGCCATTTGCAATGATCACGCTGGGCGTGGCCGAGCTGGTGTTTGCCATGTCGCTCATGTTCTCGGAGTTTTTCGGGGGCGAGGCGGGCGTGTCGGGCAACCGGGTGGCGGGTGAAGCCTTCTTTGGCATCACCTACGGTCCGCAAATTCAGGTGTATTACCTGATCGCGGTCTACACCTTTGTGTGTGTGGCGCTCATGTACGCCTTCACGCAAACGCCGCTGGGTCGCATCCTGAATGCGGTGCGTGACAACCCCGAACGGGTCGAGTTCATCGGCTACAACACCCAGCGCGTGCGCTACATCGCTTTCATCATCGCGGGCTTTTTTGCAGGCATCGCGGGCGGTTTGGGTGCACTCAACTTCGAGATCGTCACGGCCGAAGTGGTGGGGGCAGGGCGCTCGGGCGCTTATTTGCTGTTCACCTTCTTGGGGGGTGCCACCTTCTTCTTTGGCCCCATCATTGGCGCGATTTTGATGATCATCGCCTTTGTGCTGCTGTCGGAGCTGACCAAGGCCTGGTTGCTGTACCTGGGACTGGTTTTCCTGTTCATGGTCATGTATGCCCCGGGTGGCATCGCCAGCCTGATCATGATGAACCTGCGTGTGGCGAAATTCGGCAAGCTGCGCCAGATCTGGACCAGCTACCTGGGCCTGGGCCTCACCGCCATCGTCATGCTCGCGGGGGCCGGGGCGATGATCGAGATGGTCTACCACCTGCAGCTCAATTCGGCTTTGGGTGACACCGTCAAGTTCATGGGGGCCACGTTGAACGCCAAGAGCCTGGACAGCTGGTTCGGCTCGGCTTTTGTCATGCTCACGGGACTGGGTTTGTTCGAGCTCGCGCGTCGGCAGTTTGCCCGCGACTGGGGCGAGATCCAGACCGACATTGAAAAAGAAATCAAGCGCCGGGAGACCGCAGTATGAGTGCCTACGCTCTTGAACTCAAAGACGTCCGAAAGAACTTCGGCAAGACCGAAATCATCCGGGGCGTGAACCTGGCTGTGAAGGCCGGTGAACGGGTGGCGGTGATCGGCCCCAACGGCGCGGGCAAGTCCACGCTGTTCAACCTGATCAGCGGCCGCTTTGGCCCCACCAGCGGCGATATTTTGCTGAACGGCCAAGCCATTCAGCACAAAACGCCTTACGAGATCAACCGGATGGGGCTGTCGCGCAGCTTCCAGATCACCAACATCTTCCCCAAGCTCAGCGTGTTTGAAAACCTGCGCTGCGCCGTGCTCTGGAGCCTGGGCTACAAGTACACCTTCTTCAAGTTCCTTTCGGGGCTGAAAGACGCGAACGACCGCACGAACGAATTGCTCGAGATGATCCACCTGGACAAAAAGCGCGATGTGCTGGCCGTCAACCTGACCTATGCCGAGCAGCGCGCGCTGGAAATCGGCGTGACCATTGCGGGCGGCTCCGATGTCATTTTGCTGGACGAACCCACAGCCGGCATGAGCAAGAGCGAAACCTCGCGTTTCATCCAGCTCATCAAGGAGGTCACGGTGGGCAAAACCCTGCTCACGGTGGAGCACGACATGGGCGTGGTGTTCGGGCTGGCCGACAAAATCGCGGTGGTGGTGTACGGCGAAGTCATTGCGTTCGACACCCCCGATGCGGTGCGGGCCAATGCCAAGGTGCAGGAAGCCTATTTGGGCTCTCCGGTGGCGGACAGTCAGGCAGGAGGCCATTGATGCTGCAGATAGACAACCTTCACGCCTATTACGGCAAGAGCCATGTGCTGCATGGTGTGGGCTTCGAGGTCGGGCAGGGCGAAATTGTGGCACTGCTCGGGCGCAACGGCTCGGGCCGCTCCACCACGGCCAAGGCCATCATGGGCCTGGTCGAGTGCCAGGGCCGCATTGACTGGAAAGGCCAGTCGATCCAGGGCAAAAAAGCCTATGAAATCGCTCACCTGGGGATCGGTTATGTGCCAGAAAACCGCGACATCTTCCCCAAGTTGACGGTGCACCAGAACCTGCAACTGGGCCAAAAGCGCAGCGGCCACAACGGTCGCTGGTCGTTTGACGACATGTACGCCATGTTCCCGCGCCTCAAAGAGCGCGAGCACACCGAGGCCGGGGTCCTGTCCGGTGGCGAACAGCAAATGCTCACGCTGTGCCGTACCTTGATGGGCGATCCGGACCTCATCATCATCGACGAGCCGACCGAGGGCCTGGCCCCCAAAATCGTGGAATTGGTGGGGCAATACCTGCAAAGCCTGAAATCACGGGGTGTCTCGGTCCTGCTGATCGAACAAAAGCTGACCATTGCCATGAGCATATCGGACCGGGCCTTGGTCATGGGCCACGGGGCCATCGTGTTCCAGGGCACACCCGATGAGCTGCGCGCCAACAGCTACATCCGCAAGGAGTGGTTGGAGGTTTGATGGGTTTGGCCCACGTCTCTGTGGCGACAAAATTTTTGCAATCGGGCCGTTTTTTATGTCTACAATGCAAAAAAACGAACGGTCGTTCTTTTTTAACTTTTCACGCAAAGGAAGTCCAGCATGACAGCTGAATACAAAGTCCACGGTGATGTCGCGGTCATCACGTTGATGAACCCGCCCGTCAACGGTTTGGGCCTGTCCACCCGCATCGGCATCACCGATGGTCTGGAAAAAGCCAACAACGACGCATCGGTCAAGGCCATCGTCATCACAGGCGCGGGCAAAGCCTTTTCGGGCGGTGCTGACATCCGTGAATTTGGCTCGCCCAAGGCGATCCAGGAACCCAATTTGCTGAGCGTCATCCGCGCTTGCGAGAATTCTGCCAAACCCGTGGTGGCGGCCATCCACTCGGTCGCGATGGGCGGCGGTCTGGAACTGGCGCTCGGCTGCCACTACCGCATTGCCGCGCCCGGCGCCAGCATTGCGCTGCCCGAAGTCAAGCTGGGCCTGATTCCCGGTGCCGGTGGCACGCAGCGTCTGCCCCGCGTGATCGGTGTGGAGCCTGCGCTCAACATGATCGTCAGCGGCGAAGCCATCAAAAGCGAGATGCTGGCCATGCTGCCTGGCCAAAAGCTGTTCGATGCCATGGCAAAGTCGGCCGAAAGCCTGCCCGAAGAAGCCCTGGCGCTGGCCCGCAAAGTGGCCGCAGCGCATGCCGACGGCTCGCCGCTGCCACTGGTGAAAAACCTGCCTTGCAAGCACCCGCAAGGCGATGCTTACTTCCAGTTTGCCCGCAACATGGTCAAGGGCATGGCCAAAAACCTGCCGGCACCCGCCAAGTGCGTGGACGCGGTCGAAGCGGCCACCAAGAAGAAGTTTGAAGACGGCATGGTCTTCGAGCGCGAAATCTTCATGAACCTGATGATGACGCCAGAGTGCCGCGCACTGCGCCACATCTTCATGGCCGACCGCGCTGCCAGCAAGATCCCCGACGTGCCTGAAGACACGCCCAAGCGCGAGATCAAGAGCGTGGCCGTCATTGGTGCTGGCACCATGGGCGGCGGTATCTCGATGAACTTCCTGAACGCGGGCATCCCGGTCAAGATCCTGGAGATGAAGCAGGACGCGCTGGACCGCGGCATTGCCACCATCCGCAAGAACTACGAAGCCCAGGTTAAAAAAGGCAAGCTCAAGCAAGAAAAATACGACGAGCGCATGGCGCTTTTGAGCACCACGTTGAGCTACGACGACATCGGTCAGGCTGACTTGGTGATCGAAGCCGTGTTCGAAGAAATGGGCGTGAAAGAAGCCGTCTTCAAGAAACTCGACGAAGTGATGAAGCCCGGCGCGATCCTGGCGTCCAACACCTCGACGCTCGACGTGAACAAGATCGCCAGCTTCACCAAGCGCCCTCAAGACGTGGTCGGCATGCACTTTTTCAGCCCCGCCAACGTCATGAAACTGCTCGAAGTGGTGCGTGGCGAAAAAACCGGCAAGGACGTGCTGGCCACTGTGATGGCGATTGGCAAGAAGATCAAGAAAACCTCGGTGGTGTCGGGCGTGTGCGATGGTTTCATCGGCAACCGCATGATCGAGCAGTACAGCCGTCAGGCGGGTTTCCTGATCGAAGAAGGCTGCACCCCGGCGCAAGTTGACAAGGCCATCGAGAAATTCGGCTTTGCCATGGGTCCGTTCCGCATGGGTGACTTAGCGGGCAACGACATCGGCTGGGCGATCCGCAAGCGCCGTTATGTGGAAAAGCCGCACCTCAAGTACAGCAAAACCGCTGACCTGCTTTGCGAGATGGGCCGCTATGGCCAAAAGACCGGCGCAGGCTGGTACGACTACCAGGCCGGCAAGCGCGATGCGATTCCCAGCCCTGTGGTGGTCGAGATGATCGAAAAGCACCGCGCCGCTTTGGGCATCACGCCACGCAAGATTTCCGACGAAGAAATTGTGCAGCGCCTGGTGTTCTCGCTGGTCAACGAAGCTGCCCACATTCTGGAAGAAGGCATCGCCAGCAAGGCCAGCGACATCGACATGGTGTACCTGACCGGCTACGGCTTCCCGCTGTGGCGCGGCGGCCCCATGATCTACGCCGACACCATTGGCTTGTTCAACGTGGCCGAAGCCATGAAACGCTTCGCCAAGAACCCGCACGACGACGCCCAGTTCTGGCAACCCGCGCCCCTGTTGGCCCGTTTGGTGGCCGAAGGCAAGACATTCAACTGATTTTTTAAATTTTTGGCGGGACAGATCTTTAGCTCTGTCCCCCACATGAAAGGACCATCATGACGAATGCTGTCATCGTATCCACCGCCCGCACCCCTCTGGCCAAGAGCTGGAAGGGCGCTTTCAACATGACCCACGGCGCCACCTTGGGTGGCCATGCGGTTCAGCACGCCGTGGCCCGCGCTGGCATTGACGCCGCCGAGGTCGAAGACGTGATCATGGGCTGCGCCACGCCCGAAGGGGCCACGGGCGCCAACATCGCCCGCCAGATCGCGCTCAAGGCCGGTTTGCCCATTTCGGTCTCGGGCATGACCGTCAACCGTTTTTGCTCTTCCGGCTTGCAAACCATCGCCCTGGCCGCACAACGCATCATCGCGGGTGAAGGCCAGGTGTATGTGGCCGGTGGCGTAGAGAGCATCTCCTGCGTGCAGCAAGAGATGAACACCCACATGCTGCAAGACCTGGCGCTGGCCAAACAAAAGCCCGAGATCTACTGGAACATGCTGCAAACCGCCGAGCAAGTGGCCAAGCGCTACAAGATCGGCCGTGACCGCATGGACGAATACGGCGCTGCCAGCCAGCAAAAAGCTTGCGCCGCACAAGCCGCTGGCCTGTTCGACGCCGAAATCGCCCCCATCACCGTCACACAGGGCGTGATCGACAAGGTCATGGGCATGACCACCAAGCAAGTGACGGTGAGCAAGGACGAAGGTCTGCGCGAAGGCACCACGGTGGAAGCCATCAGCGGCCTGCGCTCGGCTTTGCCTGGCGGCCTGGTGTCGGCGGGCAATGCCAGCCAGTTCTCGGACGGTGCAGGCGCTTGCGTGCTGATGGACGAAAAACTGGCCGAGCAACGCGGCTTGAAGCCGCTGGGCCGATTCCTTGGTTTTGCGGTGGCCGGTTGCGAGCCCGACGAAATGGGCATTGGCCCGGTGTATGCCGTGCCCAAAGCCTTGGCACGTCTGGGCCTGACGGTCAACGACATCGACCTGTGGGAACTGAACGAAGCCTTTGCCGTGCAGGTGCTGTATTGCCGCGACAAGCTGGGCATTCCAGCCGACCGCCTGAACGTCAATGGCGGTGCGATCGCCGTGGGTCACCCCTATGGCGTGAGCGGCCAGCGCCTGACTGGCCACGCCCTGATCGAAGGCAAGCGCCGTGGCGCCAAGCGCGTGGCGGTGACCATGTGCATTGGCGGCGGCATGGGCGCTTGCGGCATCTTCGAAGTGCTGTGATGAACTGTCGCGTGGATGGCTGATCCACACGGGGGCAGAGGGCATCATGCTCTCTGCCCCTTTTTTCTGTGGGAGGCTGCCCCTGCGGCCGAATGCTTCGCGAGCAGGGACTCGCTCCCACAGGGCATTGCCATGAAAGAACGATCCGATGAGCCTGCGCCCCACTGTTGATTTTTTGCTGCACGACTGGCTGAACGTCGAAAGCCTGCAGTCCCGCGAACGCTTCGCCGACCACAGCCGGGAAACCTTTGACGCGGTGCTCGACACCTGCGAGCGCATTGCGCGTGAAAAATACGCCCCGTTCAACCGCCTGGTGGACACGCAAGAGCCCCACTTTGACGGTGATAAAGTCATCCTGCCCCAAGCCACGCACGAGGCCTACAAGGCCTATGCCGAGTCGGGCATGCTGAGCGCCGCGCAAGACTACGAGATCGGCGGCATGCAGTTGCCCTACACGGTGGAAGCGGCGGCCAACGCCTTTTTTGCCATGGCCTCGGTCAGCATCGGCTCGGGCATGCTGACCAGTGGCAACGCCAATTTGCTCATGGTGCACGGCACCGATGTGCAAAAAAAGGTGTTTGCCGCCAACGAATTTTCGGGTCGCTTTTCCGGCACCATGTGCCTGAGCGAGCCGCAAGCGGGCTCGTCGCTGAGCGACGTGATGACCCGCGCCACGCCCGATGGCGAGGGTTTTGAGGCCGATGCTTTGGGCCCACGTTACCGCCTCAAGGGCAACAAGATGTGGATCTCCTCGGGCGAGCATGAACTCTCCGAGAACATCATCCACCTCGTGCTGGCCAAGATTCCCGACGCGAACGGGCAACTGGTGCCCGGCGTCAAAGGCATCTCGCTGTTCATCGTGCCCAAGAAGCTGGTGGACACGAACGGGCAATTGACGGGCGAGCGCAACGATGTGGCGCTGGCAGGCCTGAACCATAAATGTGGCTGGCGCGGCACGACCAATACGCTGCTGAATTTTGGCGAGGGCAAGTACCCGGTGCGTGGTGAAGCCGGGGCCGTGGGCTACTTGGTTGGCAAGCCCGGCGAAGGCCTGCGCTGCATGTTCCACATGATGAACGAGGCCCGCATCGGCGTGGGCATGGCCGCCACCATGCTGGGCATGGCCGGTTATTACGCCAGCCTCGACTACGCCAAAAACCGCCCACAAGGCAGGCCGACCGGGGCAGGGGGCAAGGATGCGAGCCAGCCCCAGGTGCGCATCATCGAGCACGCCGACATCAAACGCATGCTGCTGGCGCAAAAAGCCTACAGCGAAGGGGCGCTGGCGCTCGCCTTGTACTGCGCCCGCCTGGTGGACGAGCAACACACGGGCAGCACCGAAGACGCCGATGTGGCGCGGCTGCTGCTGGAAGTGCTCACGCCCATCGTCAAGAGTTTCCCCAGCGAATGGTGTCTGGAAGCCAACAGCCTGGCCATCCAGATCCACGGCGGCTATGGCTACACGCGCGATTTTCCGGTGGAGCAGTACTGGCGAGACAACCGCCTGAACATGATCCATGAGGGCACGCACGGCATCCAGGCCATGGACTTGCTCGGCCGCAAGGTGTTGATGGAAAACGGCCGGGGCCTGCAATTGCTGGCCGAACGCATGCTGGCCACCGCCGCAAAAGCTGAAACTGCTTGGGGCCCTGAAGCGGCCGCCTTGCGCGATGCCTTGAAGCAAGTGGGCGAGGCCACGCAACAAGCCTGGGCGGGTGCCGAACCCGCACAAGCCCTGGCCAACGCTGTGCCGTATCTGCAAGCCTTTGGCCACACCGTGATCGCCTGGATCTGGCTCGACGTGGCCTGCAGTGCAGTCAGTGACCAAAGCCCAGCCGCGCAGGGCCGTCGCGCCGCTTGCCGCTACTTCTTCCGCTATGAACTGCCCAAGATCGGCGCCTGGCTGAACGTGGTCAAAAGCCGTGACCCGACCTGCGCCGACCTGCCCGAGGAGGCGTTCTGATGATCCGTCACATCGTGATGTGGAATCTGCACGACCACGCCGAAGGTGCCGACAAGGCCACCAACCTGGCCAAGGCCAAAGCCCTGCTGCTGTCTTGCGCCCAGGTGGTGCCCGGCATCCGCACCTTTGAAGTGGCCACCGCCACCCCCGGCATGGACTGCACCAACGACCTGGTGCTGCACATGTTGCTCGATGACGCGCAGGTGCTAGCGGCTTACCAGAATCACCCCGATCATGTGGCCATCAAGCCCTTCATGAAGGCGGTCGTGAAAGAGCGCCGCTGCATGGATTACATCGTTGAATAACAGGAGTACAAGATGGCACGCACCATTCAGCAACTTTTTGACCTGACGGGGCAAGTCGCCCTCGTCACCGGAGGCTCGCGCGGCCTGGGCCTGCAAATGGCCCACGCCCTGGGCGAGGCCGGGGCCAAGATCATGCTCAGCTCGCGCAAGGCAGCCGACCTGGAAGAAGCCGCTGCCGAGCTGCAGGCCGCAGGCATCGATGCCCGCTGGATCGCGGCCGACTGCGGCAAGGAAGAAGACATCCGCCGCCTGGCGGCCGAGACCATGGAGCGCATGGGCCCGATCGACATTCTGGTCAACAACGCGGGCGCGACCTGGGGGGCACCTGCTGAAGACCACCCGGTCGAAGCCTGGGACAAGGTCATGAACCTGAACGTGCGTGGTTATTTCATCCTCTCTCAAGAGGTGGCCAAGCGCAGTTTCATCCCGCGCGGCAAAGGCCGCATCCTGAACGTGGCCTCGATTGCCGGTTTGGCGGGCAACCCTTCGGAGATGAAGACGATTGCCTACAACACCTCCAAGGGTGCCGTGATCAACTTCACCCGTGCCCTGGCGGGCGAGTGGGGCGAGCACGGCATCACCGTCAACGCGATTTGCCCGGGGTTTTTCCCCAGCAAGATGACCCATGGTCTGCTGGAAAAGCTCGGCGCCGACAAGATGGCCCAAGGCGCACCGCTGCGTCGCTTGGGCGATGACGAAGACCTGAAGGGCTTGGTCGTGCTCTATGCATCCGACGCGGGCAAGCACATCACCGGCCAGTGGATGGCGGTGGACGGTGGCGTCAGCGCCATCATCGGTGGTTGATGCGAAAGCCCTTGAGCATGAGCATCCCCTTCGGCGCCAAGATCCCGTTTGTGGACCACCTCGGGTTCTCTCTGGAGAAATTCGAGGGCGGGGAGTCCGAACTGCATTTCGCCCCACGCCCCGAACACCTCAATTCATTCGACGTCACGCACGGCGGCGCGGTCATGACCTTTCTGGATGTGATCATGGCCACGGCCGCACGCAGCGTGGACCCCGAGATGGGCGTGGTCACCATCGAGATGAAAACCACCTTCATGCGCCCCGCCAAAGTGCCTGCGGGTCAAGCGCTGGTCGGCAAGGGGCACCTGCAGCACCGCACACGCAGCATGGCGTTCACCGAGGGCAGCGTGTTCGATGCCCAAGGCCAGTTGTGCGCCCACGCGACGGGCACTTTCAAATACGTGAGTCGTCGCGATTCCCCATCACCCTCGACCGACTGATTCCGATTCATTCACCCATTCCAACGCACTGGAGACCTTCATGCCCATCAACCACCGCATCGTTCTGGACAACCGCCCGCAAGGCGAGGCCACTGTCAACAATTTCAAAATGATCGAGCTGCCTTTGCCCGAACTGCAAGACGGCCAGGTGCTGGTTTGCCACCATTACCTGAGCCTGGACCCCTACATGCGTGGCCGCATGAACGAGAGCAAAAGCTACGCCCAACCGCAGCCGCTGGGTGAAGTCATGATCGGAGGCACGGTGGGTGAGGTGGTGGACAGCCGCCACCCCAAATTCAAAGCCGGTGACCAGGTGGTCGGCATGGGCGGCTGGCAGGAATACAGCGTGGTCGACGCCAACGTGGTCGGCGCACTGCGCAAGGTCGACACCACCCATGTGCCGCTGTCGCATTACCTGGGCGCGGTGGGCATGCCTGGCGTGACCGCCTGGTATGGCCTGGTCAAGATCATCAACCCCAAAGCAGGCGAGACCGTTACGGTGAGCGCCGCCAGCGGCGCGGTGGGCAGCGCCTACGGCGCGTTGGCCAAGGCCCGGGGCTGCCGCGTGGTGGGCATTGCGGGCGGCAAAGACAAGTGCGACTACGTGGTCAAGGAACTGGGCTTTGACGCCTGCATCGACTACAAGGAACACAAGGACTACCTGAGCTTGTCCAAAGCCCTGCGCGATGCCTGCCCCAACGGCATTGACGGCCATTTTGAGAACGTGGGTGGCATGGTTTTGGATGCCGTGATGCTGCGCACCAATGCGTTTGCCCGCATCGCCGTGTGCGGCATGATCGCTGGTTACGACGGTGCGCCGCTGCCCATGGCCAACCCCGCGCTGATTTTGGTCAACCGCATGAAGATCGAGGGCTTCATCGTCAGCGAGCACATGGAAGTCTGGCCCGAAGCCCTGCAGGAACTCGGCACCTTGGTCGGCACGGGCAAACTGCGCCCCCGTGAATCGGTGGCCCAAGGCCTGGCCGCTGCGCCTGAGGCCTTCCTCGGTCTGCTCAAAGGCAAGAACTTTGGCAAGCAGCTGGTCAAACTGATCTGAGGCCCCAGCCATGTCCAACCTGATCCTGCACCACTACCCGGTTTCGCCCTTTGCCGAAAAAATCCGGCTGATTCTGGGTCACAAGCAACTGGCCTGGAAGAGCGTGTTCATCCCGATGGTCATGCCCAAGCCCGATTTGACGGCGCTCACAGGCGGTTACCGCAAGACGCCAGTGCTGCAGATCGGTGCCGACATTTACTGCGACACCGCGCTGATTTGCGATGTGCTGGAGCACATCGCACCTACACCCACGATCTACCCCGACGCCATCAAGGGTGCCGCCCGCATCGTGGCGCAGTGGGCCGACAGCGCCTTGTTCACCGCCGCCATGGCCTACAACTTTCAGCCTGCTGGCGTGGCGCAAGTCTTTGCGGGTGCGTCTGCTGACACGGTGCAGGCCTTTGTGGCCGACCGCACCGCCATGCGGGGTGGCGCGGCCCGCATGGCGTCTGCCGACGCCACTGGCACGTACAAGAGCTATCTGAGGCGCATCGCCAACATGCTGCACGGGCAAGACTTTTTGTTCGGCGTCCAGCCTTGTGTGGCCGATTTTGCGGTCTACCACCCGCTGTGGTTCACGCAAGAGCGCACGCCCGCACTGGCCGGCATTTTTGACGCCACACCCGAAGTGAAGGCGTGGATGTCCCGCATGAAGGCCATCGGTCACGGCACGCCTGGTAAATGCAGCGCCGAAGAGGCTTTGCATGTGGCCCGCAGCGCCACGCCTGCGCCTGTGCCCAGCGAGGTTTTTCAGGACGATCACGGCATCGCGCTGGGCAGCGCGGTGGTGATCGCGGCCGACAACTTTGGCCTGGAGCCCACCGAGGGCGAGCTGATCACGGCCACCCGCACCCGTTACACCCTGCGCCGCACCGATGACCGTGCGGGCACTGTCCATGTTCATTTCCCGCGCGTCGGGTTCACACTCAAAAAGGCCCTTGCATGATCGAGAATTTCAAAGGAAAAACCGCAGTCCTGACCGGTGCCGGCTCGGGTTTCGGGCTGGAATGCGCCCGCATTGGCGCCAGGCTCGGCATGAACCTGGTGCTGGTCGATGTGCAGCAAGATGCGCTGGACAAAGCCGAAGCCGAGATGAAAGCCCAGGGGGTGCAGGTGCTGGCCCGCAAGGTCGATGTGTCGAAGGCGGCGGCCATGGAGCAGCTCGCCGCTGACGTGAAGGCCCGTTTTGGCGCACCGCACTTCGTGTTCAACAATGCGGGTGTCGGGGCAGGGGGCCTGGTTTGGGAAAACTCGGTGGCCGACTGGGAGTGGGTGCTGGGCGTGAACCTGTGGGGCGTGGTGCACGGTGTGCGCCTGTTCACCCCCATGATGCTCGAAGCCGCCAAGGCCGACCCGGCTTACCAAGGCCACATCGTCAACACCGCCAGCATGGCCGGTTTGCTCACGCCCCCTAATATGGGCATCTACAACGTGAGCAAACACGCGGTGGTGTCCTTGACCGAAACGCTTTATCAAGATTTGCAGTTGGTGAGTGACCAGGTCAGCGCCAGCGTGCTGTGTCCTTACTTTGTGCCCACCGGCATCAGCCAGAGCCACCGCAACCGGCCCGCAGACTTGCCACCCGAAAAACCCACAGCCAGCCAATTGATTGGCCAAGCGCAAAGTGATAAAGCCGTCAGCAGTGGCAAGGTTTCAGCCGCCGATGTGGCCCAAAAAGTGTTCGATGCTGTGGCCAGCGGGCAGTTTTACATTTACAGCCATCCACAGGCGCTGGGCAATGTGCAAAGCCGCATGGAGGCGATTGTTCAGGGCATCAACCCGCCCGATCCGTTTGCAGCTCGGCCAGAAGTGGGTGAAGGTTTGCGCAAGGCGCTGCGCTCGATCTGAGCACATTTCTCCAACCACGCCTGCAGCCCTCTGCAAGGCGTGGCTTCATTCTGAAGCCCATTCCAAAATACTCAACGGTGAAAGTGCCCTTCAAAGCAGTGGCGCACTTCATGCCCCAAGGCCACATGGGTGGTGACCGGGCCTGTGACCACCGTGCATTCGCCTTTGGCGGAATCCCACATGGCGCAGGCCAGAGGCGGTGTCAGGTACGCCTGCTCGCGCCCCATCTGATAGGCCCGCGCACAGTACTGGGCCACATCGTCACGAACTTCCCACTTGATGCGCACGTTGTTCATGATCCGGTTTTGTGTCGGCATGGCGTTGAACGTGTTGAACTCATTGGACGCAATTTTTTGCGAAGGTACGCTTGAGCACGCGGCAAGGCCCACCACCGAAACCGCCAAGGCCAGATGACGGAGAATTCGGCGCCCACAAAAGTGAAGCTTGTATTTAACGAATTTCATGAAAAGAGACTTCTTGGTTGGCAATTGTAGATGAATTTGTGTGTTTATTTGTTTATTATTCTTCAAATTGATAACTTTGTCAATAAATTCATTGGAAGTTGTCAAAACACATCAAATTTATCTTTTTGCACTTTTGATGACTTGCTCCGAATGTGGCCTGTCAAGCCTCCTGCGGCGGCACTGCCATGTGGCAAACTCGCCCGCTTTCCTCTGAAGATGTGACCTGAGACATGCAAAAAATCCTGGCCCAATTGGCCGCAGAAATTCGTATCCGCCCTGACCAGGTCAAGACCGCTGTGGAGCTGCTCGATGGCGGCGCCACGGTTCCGTTCATTGCGCGATACCGCAAGGAAGTGACCGGTGGGCTGGACGACATCCAGCTGCGCGAACTCGAAGCACGCCTGGCTTATCTGCGCGAACTGGAAGACCGCCGCGCCGCCGTGATCAAGAGCATCACCGAGCAGGGCAAGATGACGCCCGAGCTGCTGACCGCCATCGATGCAGCGCCCACCAAACAAGAGCTGGAAGACCTTTATTTGCCCTTCAAGCCCAAGCGCCGCACCAAAGGCATGATTGCCCGCGAAGCTGGGCTGGAGCCGCTGGCCGACAAACTGTTTGCCGACCCTTCGCTTGACCCGCATGCCGAAGCCGCTGCCTTTGTGCTGCCCGCAGGCGCGATCGAAGGCGCCGACTTCACGACCACCGCCGCCGTGCTCGACGGCGTGCGCGATTTGCTGAGCGAGCGCTGGGCCGAAGACGCCTCTTTGGTGCAAGCCCTGCGCGAATGGCTGTGGAACGAGGGCCTGTTCAAAAGCAAGCTGGCCGACGGCAAGGACGAGAACAACGCCGACGTGGCCAAGTTCCGTGATTACTTTGACTACGACGAGCCGATTGGCCGGGTGCCCAGCCACCGAGCGCTGGCTGTGTTTCGGGGCCGTGCGTTGGAAATGCTGGACGCCAAGCTGGTGCTGCCCGTTGAACCTGAGCCGGGCAAACCCAGCATCGCCGAAGGCAAGATCGCCATGCACCTGGGCTGGAGCCATGCGGGCCGCCCCTCGGACGACCTGATCCGCAAATGCGTGGCCTGGACTTGGCGCGTGAAGCTGAGCCTGTCCACTGAGCGCGACCTGTTTGCCCGCCTGCGCGAAGAGGCCGAAAAAGTGGCCATCAAGGTGTTCAGTGACAACCTGCGTGATTTGCTGCTGGCCGCGCCCGCAGGCCCCCGCGTGGTCATGGGCCTGGACCCAGGCATCCGCACGGGCGTGAAAGTGGCCGTGGTGGACGCCACCGGCAAGCTGGTGGACACCGCCACCGTCTATCCGCACGAGCCACGCAAGGACTGGGAGGGCTCGCTCTTTACCTTGGCCAAGCTGTGCGAAAAGCACAACGTGAACCTGATCGCGATTGGCAACGGCACCGCCAGCCGCGAAACCGACAAGCTGGCGGGGGACCTGATCAAGCAACTGGCCAAACTGCGCGAGGGCGTGGAAATTCAAAAAGTTGTGGTCAGCGAAGCGGGCGCTTCGGTGTATTCGGCCAGCGAATTCGCCAGCCAAGAAATGCCCGATGTGGACGTGAGCCTGCGCGGCGCGGCATCCATTGCCCGCCGCCTTCAAGACCCGCTGTCGGAGCTGGTCAAGATCGACCCCAAAGCCATTGGCGTGGGCCAGTACCAGCACGACGTGAACCAGAGCGAGCTGGCCAAAACGCTGGACGCGGTGGTCGAAGACTGCGTGAACTCGGTGGGTGTGGACCTGAACACGGCCAGCGTTCCCTTGCTGACCCGCGTGTCGGGTTTGTCGGCCAGCGTGGCCAAGTCGGTGGTGCGCTGGCGCGATGCCAACGGCGTGTTCAAGACCCGTCAGGATTTGCTCAAAGTGACGGGCCTGGGGGCCAAGACTTTCGAGCAAAGCGCGGGCTTTTTGCGCATCCGCGGTGGCGACAACCCGCTGGACATGACGGGCGTGCACCCCGAAACCTACCCGGTGGTCGAGCAGATCATCGTCAAAACCGGCAAACCGATCCAGGAGATCATGGGCCGCACCGACGTGTTGAAGACGCTCAAACCCGAACTGTTTGCCAACGACAAGTTCGGCGCCATCACCATCAAGGACATTCTGGGCGAGCTGGAAAAACCCGGCCGCGACCCGCGCCCCGACTTCAAAGTGGCGCGCCTGGCCGACGGCGTGGAAGACATCAAGGACCTGAAAGAGGGCATGACCCTCGAAGGCACCGTGAGCAACGTGGCCCAGTTTGGCGCGTTTGTCGACCTGGGCGTGCATCAGGATGGCCTGGTCCATGTGAGCCAGCTGGCCAACAAGTTCGTGACCGACGCCCGCGAAGTGGTCAAGACGGGTGACATCGTCAAAGTGAAGGTGCTGGAAGTCGATGTGGCCCGCAAACGGATCAGCCTGACCATGAAGCTCGACGCTGCGCCCTCCAAGCGCGATGGTCCGAGAGACAACCGTTTTGAAGGCGCAGGGCGGGACAACCGCCAGCGCGGCGGCGGTGGTTACACCTCGCCCCCAGCTGCAGGCTCGGCCATGGCCAGCGCCTTTGCCAAGCTGCAAGGCCTCAAAAAATGATTGTTCTGTAGGGCCCAGATTGCTGGCAACGGGGGTTGGCAACAGGTCATCGCTTGCAGGCCAGCTCCCACACCTGTACAGGGCGCTCATTCTGAGGGAGCCAGCCTGCTGGCGATGGGCCTGTGACGTCCCATTGCTGGCAGTCCAGCTCCTGCAAAATACAAACCATGCAAGCCCTCCACATCCACGCCGGCCCCAAGGCCCTGGCCCACATCCGCCAACACGGCCTGCGCCCCGAGCACATTGGCGTGATCCCCGGCGCAGCAGGTGGCCCCAAGGGTCTCATACTCGGCCCGCTGGACCGTTTCATCTTTGGCGAGTGGTTGAGCCAAAGCCGACAGCCCGTGGACGTGGTTGGTGCCTCGATTGGTGCCTGGCGCATGGCCACCGCCTGCCTGCAGGATCCGGTGGCGGCATTTGATCGCCTGGAGCACGACTACATCCACCAGCACTACGAACCTTTACCAGGACACCAGCGCGTGACCGCGCAGCAGGTGAGCGATGCCTTTGGAGAAAGCTTGAACTCGTTTTACGGCGGTCGCGTTGGAGAGGTGCTGAGCCACCCACGCTTTCGGCTGCACATCGTCACCTCGCGCGGGCGGCATGTGCTGTACCGCGAACATCCGGTGGCCACGCCGCTGGGCTACGCCGGGGCCTACCTGAGCAATGTGCTGCATCGCCGTGCCTTGGGCGGGTGGCTGGAGCGGGTTGTTTTCTCAAAAGCAAACAGCCGGCTGCCCTTTGACGAACGGGATTTCAAAACCCGGCAAGTGAGCCTGAACGAGGGGAATTTCATGCAGGCCTTGCAAGCCAGCTGCTCGATCCCATTTGCCCTGAAAGCCGTCCACGACATTCCCGGTGCACCCACTGGCGCTTATTGGGATGGCGGCATCACCGATTACCACCTGCACCTGGACTGGACTGCGCCCGCAAACGGGCAGGCCGAGCGTGGCATCGTGTTGTACCCACATTTTCAGCGTCAGGTGGTGCCCGGCTGGCTGGACAAAGCCCTGAAGTGGCGGCACGGTGCCACACCGTTTCTGGACCGCACGGTCGTGCTCGCACCCAACCCTGAGTGGGTCAAAACCCTGCCGAACCAGAAACTGCCTGACCGCCAGGATTTCATGACCTACGCCAACGATTTGGCTGGACGCCTGAAGGCGTGGAGCGCAGCGGCAAGGGCCAGCGAACAGTTGGCGCAAGAGTTTCAGGCGTGGTTGCTGCGTCCTGATGTTTCGCGGGTTCAACCCTTGTGATGAAGTGAGGGGCCGGCCTGCAAAGTAACAAGTCCGAGCAAGCAGGACCCGGAACGCTCAACGGTGGCGGCTCTTCATGGCGCGCTCCACTTCGCGCTTGCCTTCGCGGTCCTTGATGGTGTCGCGTTTGTCGTGCTCGGCCTTGCCCTTGGCCAGTGCGATGTCGCATTTGACCTTGCCCGATTTCCAGTGCAGGTTGATGGGCACCAGGGTGTAACCCTTTTGCTCGATCTTGCCGATCAGCCGCTTGATTTCATCCTTCTTCAGCAGCAGCTTGCGCGTGCGTGCCGCTTCTGGGTTGATGTGGGTGGAGGCGGTTTTGAGCGGGTTGATCAGGCAGCCGATGATGAACAGCTCGCCGTTGCGAATGACCACGTAACCATCGGTCAGCTGGACCTTGCCTTCACGGATGGCCTTGACCTCCCAGCCTTCGAGCACCATGCCGGCCTCGTAGCGCTCTTCGAAAAAATAATCGAAAGCGGCCTTTTTGTTCTCGGCGATCTTGGCAAAGGTGGGGGCAGCGGGGGACTTTTTGGTGGTGGCCATGTGGAACAGATAAGGACGGCACGGCCGTTCGCAAGGGTGTGCAGCCGGGCGAGGCGCCTGCAGGCGCGTCGAAAAACTACAATCGCTGCATTGTATGAAGAATATCCACAAGTCCGTTCTGATCTGGTATTCGCCAGAAGAAATGTTTCGCCTCGTGACCGACGTGGCGCGTTACCCCGAGTTTTTGCCGTGGTGTGACCGCGCCAGCGTGCTCGAAACCGATGCCCAAGGCATGGTGGCCGAAGTGGGCATCAGCCTGGGCGGCCTGCAGCAAACCTTCACCACCCGCAACACCCACGAAGAAGGCCGATCGGTCGGCATGAGCCTGGTCAAAGGTCCATTCTCCAATCTGAGCGGCATTTGGCGCTTCACGCCCGTGGGCGACGGCACGCAACGCGCGTGCAAAGTCGAGCTGGATTTGCAATACGGCTTTTCAAGCAAAACCCTGGCCGCCCTGGTGGGGCCAGTTTTTGACAAGATCGCGGCCAGCTTGGTGGATGCCTTTGTCAAACGTGCCGAAGCGGTTTATGGCTGAGTCCATGCTGCATGTTGTCTTGTGCTGGAGCCTCGGGCCACGGCATGTGCATGAAATGGCTTTGCAAGTGGCAGCAGGCAGCACCGTGCAGGACGTGTTGGAGCAGGGCGTGGCGCAGTGCCTGCTGGGCAAGGCTTCAAGCGACAGCGCCTCCTTGTCATCGCTCCAGTTTCAACAGCCCGGCATCTGGGGCAAAAAAGTGCCTTGGACGCAGGTGGTGCAAGAGGGTGACCGCATCGAGCTGTACCGCCCGCTCAAGGTGGACCCCAAAGTCGCACGCCGCCAGCGCTTCAAGCGCCAGGGCAAAGGCCGCACAGGCTTGTTTGCCAAGCGCAAAAGCGGCTCTGCTGCGGGGTATTGACACACCATGCAAGCCCTTTTGAACGCCATCGCCCAGATGGCCAAAACTGCCGATGCCTGCCGGGTGTTCCATGGCCGTGGTGGTTTGTACCCCGGTTGCGAACACTGGACGCTGGACTGGTTCGCGCCCGTGTGGGTTTTGACCAGCTTCAAACCCGTGAGCGAAGACGAGCTGGCCCAGTGTCACGCTGCCCTGGCGCAGCGCTGGGAGACCCTTGCGCCCGGTGAGCCACTCAATTGGGTGTTTCAGTGCCGTGCGCAAGGTGAAGCGCAAACCCGCCTCATGGCCGGCAGCGTGCCTGAGCCGCATGTGGTGACCGAGCAGGGCGCCCAGTACCTGGTGCATGTGATGCGCGGGCAAAACCATGGCCTGTTTCTGGACATGGCCAACGGCCGTGAATGGCTCAAAAGCCACGCTTTGCACGAAAACATCCTCAACTTGTTCGCCTACACCTGCGCGTTTTCCGTTGTGGCGCTGCAGGGTGGGGCGGCGCAAGTGGTCAACCTCGACATGAGCCAGGGCGCCCTGGCCGTGGGCCAGCAAAACCACCGCCTGAACGACCTGCCCGCAAAAGCCCGTTTCTTGGGCCACGACATCTTCAAGACCTGGGGCAAGATCAACAAAATGGGGCCTTATGGCGTGATCGTGATCGACCCGCCCAGCTACCAAAAGGGCAGCTTCATCGCCACCAAGGACTACATCAAGCTGATCCGCCGGCTGCCCGATTTGCTCGAACCCCAAGGGCATGTGCTGTTGTGCCTGAACGCGCCCGAGCTGGACACGGCTTTTTTGCATGCCCAGGTGGCCGAAGCCGCGCCCGGACTGCGTTTTGTCGAGCGCCTGGCCAATCCGGCGGCTTTTGCCGACATCGACCCGGAAAAGTCACTCAAAGTGCTGCATTACCAAAACGCCTGACTGCGCAGAAGGCCCAGGTAGGCCCTGTTTTTTGCGTTTTGGGCAGGGAAATCCCTTGGCGGGCACGGGTACAATCCATTTTTTGGAGCCTTAGCTTATGCGCCTACTCGGTAAAGCCCTGACTTTCGACGACGTTCTCCTCGTCCCCGCCTATTCCCAAGTCCTGCCCAAGGACACGTCGCTCGCGACACAATTCACCCGCAATATTCGCCTGAACCTGCCCCTGGTGTCCGCTGCCATGGACACCGTGACTGAAGCGCGTTTGGCGATTGCCATCGCGCAAGAAGGCGGCATCGGCATCGTGCACAAAAACCTCACCGCGCAAGAACAAGCCGCCCAAGTGGCCAAAGTCAAGCGCTATGAGTCCGGCGTGCTGCGCGACCCGGTCGTCATCACCCCCGACACCACCGTGCGCCAGGTCATGGCCTTGTCAGACGAATTGGGCGTGTCGGGCTTTCCCGTGTGCGACGGCGGCAAGGTGGTTGGCATCGTGACGGGCCGGGATTTGCGTTTTGAAACCCGCTACGACCAAAAGGTCAGCGAGATCATGACGCCGCGTGAGCGCCTGGTGACTGTGCCCGAAGGCACCACACCCGAGCAAGCCAAGGCGCTGCTCAACAAACACAAACTCGAACGCCTGCTGGTGGTCAACGATGCCTTTGAACTCAAGGGCCTGATCACCGTCAAGGACATCACCAAGCAGCTGAACTTTCCCAACGCCGCACGCGACTCAGCTGGCAAATTGCGCGTGGGCGCAGCTGTGGGTGTGGGCGAGGGCACCGAAGAGCGCGTTGAAGCACTGGCCCGCGCCGGTGTGGACGCCATTGTGGTGGACACCGCGCATGGCCACAGCAAAGGCGTGCTCGACCGCGTGCGCTGGGTCAAGCAAAACTACCCGCACATCGAGGTCATTGGCGGCAACATCGCCACAGGCGCTGCGGCTTTGGCCCTGGTTGAGGCGGGTGCCGACGGCGTCAAGGTCGGCATCGGCCCCGGTTCCATCTGCACCACCCGCATCGTGGCGGGCGTGGGCGTGCCGCAAATCATGGCGGTGGACAGCGTGGCCACAGCCCTCAAAGGCACAGGCGTGCCATTGATCGCAGACGGCGGCATCCGCTACAGCGGCGACATCGCCAAGGCGATTGCCGCAGGCGCAGGCACCGTGATGATGGGCGGCATGTTTGCAGGCACCGAAGAGGCGCCCGGTGAAGTGATCCTGTTCCAGGGCCGCAGCTACAAGAGTTACCGCGGCATGGGCTCGATCGGCGCCATGCAGCAGGGCAGTGCTGACCGCTACTTCCAGGAGTCGAGTACCGGTAACCCCAACGCCGACAAACTGGTGCCCGAAGGCATCGAAGGCCGCGTGCCTTACAAAGGCTCGGTCGTGGCCATCATTTACCAGATGGCGGGTGGCTTGCGCGCTTCCATGGGCTACTGCGGTTGCGCCACGATCAACGACATGCACGAGCGTGCCGAGTTTGTCGAGATCACCGCTGCAGGCATTCGCGAGAGCCATGTGCACGACGTGCAGATCACCAAGGAAGCCCCGAACTACCGGGCTGATTAAAATCCGTCTCTGACCTCCAAGGCGTCTGCAACCCAGACGCCTTTTCATTTCTCAAAGAACGACGCTTGCCATGCAGCACTCCAAAATCCTGATCCTCGACTTCGGCTCGCAAGTCACCCAGCTGATTGCCCGCCGCGTGCGCGAAGCGCATGTGTTTTGCGAAGTGCATCCTTGCGACGTGAGCAGTGAATGGGTGCGCGAGTACGCCAAGGACGGCAACCTCAAGGGCGTCATCCTGTCCGGTTCACATGCCAGCGTGTACGAGGTGGACGACCGCGCCCCCGATGCGGTGTTCGAGCTGGGGGTTCCGGTCTTGGGCATTTGCTATGGCATGCAAACCATGGCGCAGCAGTTGGGTGGCAAGGTCGAAGCCGGTCATACCCGTGAGTTTGGTTATGCCGAAGTCCGCGCCCACGGCCACACCGAACTGCTCAAGGGCATTGAAGACTTCGCCACGCCCGAAGGCCACGGCATGCTCAAGGTCTGGATGAGCCACGGCGACAAGGTCACGGCCATGCCCCCCGGCTTCAAGGTCATGGCCTCGACCCCGGCTTGCCCGATTGCGGGCATGGCCGATGAGTCGCGCCATTTCTATGCGGTGCAGTTCCACCCCGAAGTCACGCACACCGTGCAGGGCCAGGCGCTGCTCAACCGTTTTGTGCTGGACATTTGCAAGGCCCGCCCCGACTGGATCATGGGCGATTACATCGAAGAAGCCGTCGCCAAAATCCGCGAGCAGGTCGGAGACGAAGAAGTCATCCTTGGCCTGTCCGGCGGTGTGGATTCCTCTGTGGCCGCTGCGTTGATCCATCGCGCCATCGGCGACAAGCTGACCTGCGTGTTTGTGGACCACGGCCTGCTGCGCCTGAATGAAGGCGACATGGTCATGGACATGTTTGTCGGCAAGCTGCACGCGCATGTGATTCGGGTAGACGCCAGCGAGCTGTTCCTGGGCAAGTTGGCGGGCTTGAGCGAGCCCGAAGCCAAGCGCAAGATCATTGGCGGTTTGTTTGTCGATGTATTCAAGGAGCAGGCCGCAAAACTCAAAGCGGGCAACGGTGGCCATAAAGGCGCAACCTTCCTGGCCCAAGGCACCATCTACCCCGACGTGATCGAGTCCGGTGGTGCCAAGAGCAAGAAGGCCGTGACCATCAAGAGCCACCACAACGTGGGCGGCTTGCCCGAGCAGCTGGGCCTGAAACTGTTGGAGCCGCTGCGCGAACTGTTCAAGGACGAAGTGCGCGAACTCGGCGTGGCCCTGGGCCTGCCGCGTGAAATGGTCTATCGCCACCCCTTCCCCGGCCCGGGTCTGGGCGTGCGGATTTTGGGCGAAGTGAAAAAGGAATACGCCGACCTGCTGCGCCGCGCCGACGCCATCTTCATCGAAGAGCTGCGCAACTTCACGGACGAAGCCACGGGCAAGACTTGGTACGACCTGACCAGCCAGGCCTTCACCGTGTTCTTGCCAGTCAAGAGCGTGGGCGTGATGGGCGATGGCCGCACCTACGACTACGTGGTGGCCTTGCGCGCCGTGCAAACCAGCGACTTCATGACCGCCGACTGGGCCGAGCTGCCGTATGCCCTGCTCAAGAAAGTGTCGGGTCGCATCATCAACGAGGTGCGCGGCATCAACCGGGTCACCTACGACGTGTCGAGCAAACCGCCTGCGACGATCGAGTGGGAATGATTTTATGTCTGGCAGTGCCTGGCACTGAAAGGCGCAAAACACCCGTAAGCCCGCACCACAGCGGGCTTTTTTGCGTCTGCTGTTCGGCATTGACTGGCATCATCTGGGCCCGTCAAGCAGGCTCTTGCCGATGGCATGGCCCGTGGTACCGTTTGCCTGATACCATACCCATTTACGGAATACCATGTAAGACTTATCCACAGGTGCATGGTATTGAAATGGCGTAAGCCATTGATTTTAAACAGGAAAGGAGTTCCTGGAGTGACACAAAAAATCATGGTATCAGCGGGCGTTTTTAGGGGTGCGCCATGCTGACCGATACCAAGCTGCGCAACCTTAAGCCCAAGGACTCGCTGTACAAGGTTCCCGACCGGGATGGGATGTACGTTGCGATCACGCCTGCCGGTGCGATCTCCTTTCGCTACAACTACTCGATCAACGGACGCCAGGAGACCCTGACCATTGGCCGCTATGGCGTTGGCGGGCTCACGCTGGCCGAGGCCAGGGAGCGGCTGCACGAGGCCAAGCGGATGATTGCTGAGGGCAGATCCCCGGCGCGCGAGAAGGCCAGGGACAAGGCTCGGGTCAAGGATGCCAAGTCCTTTGGGGCATGGGCTGAGAAGTGGCTGCGCGGCTACGAAATGGCCGACTCCACCCGCGACATGCGCCGCTCGGTCTATGAGCGGGAGTTGAAGCCCAAGTATGCGGCCAAGCTGCTCGAAGAGATAACGCACGAGGATCTGCGGCTGCTGACCGATACCATCGTGGAGCGCGGCGCGCCCGCCACGGCTGTGCACGTGCGCGAGATCGTGATGCAGGTCTACCGCTGGGCCTCTGAGCGCGGCAAAAAGGTGGACAACCCTGCCGACCTGGTGAGGCCTTCGGCCATCGCCAAGTTCAAGCCAAGGGAGCGGGCGTTGTCACCCGAGGAAATCGGCATCATGTACCAGTACCTGGACACGGTGGGCACGGGTCCCCAGTTCAGGGCTGCGGCCAAGCTGCTGCTGCTGACACTGGTGCGCAAATCCGAACTGTCTGACGCCAAGTGGTCCGAGATCAACTTCACTGAGGCGGTGTGGACTATCCCCAAAGAGCGGATGAAGCGGCGCAACCCGCACAACGTCTATTTGTCCAGGCAGGCGCTGGACTTCTTCATTGCGCTCAAGACCTTTGCGGGCGGGTCTGACTATGTGCTGCCATCGCGCTACGACATCGACAAGCCGATGAGTTCAGCCACCCTCAACCGGGTGCTAGAGGTGGTCTACACCAATGCTCAGAAGGATGGGAAGCCATTGGCCAAGTTTGGGCCGCATGATCTGCGGCGCACGGCCAGCACGCTGCTGCATGAGTCGGGCTACAACACGGATTGGATTGAGAAGGCCCTGGCCCACGAACAAAAGGGCGTGAGAGCGGTGTACAACAAGGCCGAGTACCGCGAACAGCGCACGGCCATGTTGCAGGATTGGGCAGACATGATCGACGGATGGATGCTCAAGCGGCCACAGCCTGCGGCGTGAGGCCCGGGCGCATGGCCTGGCTGCCAGACAGCTTGCGCTGCTGAATCCAGGCCTCCACCTCGTCCAACTGCCAGGCCACGTTGCGACTGGTGAGGGCAATGCGGCGCGGGAAGTCGCCGCGCTGCTCCATGTCGTAGATCGCCCGCTCTGACAGCGGGATCATTCCAAGAAGAGTTTTGCGGTTGATAAGTCGGGTCATGTCCTATCCGGATACGGTTATTAGTGGGCAGGCAAATGCGCGTTTTTATGGTGGGCGCGCGCCACCTGGTCAAAAGGGATGTCGTCATCCATGTCGTCAAACTCGCTTGGCGGTCGAGCGGGGGGCCTGGCAGTGCCGCCCGCCGCTGGCGCTTGCGCAGGCCGCGCGGCAGGTGCAGGACGTTGTTGCTGATCGCCATCGCGCCCGCCCAGCATCTTCATTTCCTGCATGCGGACCTCGTGGGAGATCTTTTCCGCGCCGCTCTTGTCGGTGTAGGCGCGCTGGGTCAGGGCCTGAGACAGGATCAGTTCAAACTGTCCGCCATCGAGGTCTGTGACGAACTCGGTCACATCGGTGGCGGCTGTTGCTGGCCGGTTGGTTACTTGGTGCATCGTGGTTTCTCCTTGGGTTGGTGAATGGGCGGCCTACTCGCTGCGTCTGTGTGTGCCGGTTGCGTATCCAGCCTCGTTCCACACAGCATCCGCTTTCGGCCAATTCGTTAAGCCTTCTGCTCTGAGCCTTCCATGGCGGCCACAAAGTCGGCGTGTTCGTTGGTGGCTGGCTGGAGCGCTTCGCTGGGCTCGTTGTTCAGGGCTTGCTGTTGCTCAGGTGCTCCGCCCGTGATCTCGCCGGTTTCCTGGTCGATGGTGAGCGGGTTGTCCTGCGGCATGCCGATGTCAACAGCCTCGTCCTGGTTGATCGCGGTGGCCAGTTCGATGCTGATGGGCAGCCACTTGAAGAGGCGGCGCAGCACGGTTTTCTTGGCCATTTCTTCAAAGTGCGAGATCCAGGGGTTGGGGCTGCCGTATTTCACGGCGGTTTTGTAGCCCTGCGACTCGTTGCGGATCTTCTCGATCTCCTTGCGGCTCATCACCTCGAACTGCGTGCCACCGTCCTTGAGCTTGGCCACTGAGTAGACAAAGCGCAGTTCGCCACGGTCATCGGCGTCCCAGTTGGGCTCGTGAATCAGGTCCGGATTGAGGCCCAACGACACGTGGAATTTGTCGGCGGTGTACACGGCGCGAGCCTCGATGCTCTGGATCTGGCCGGAGCGGCGAGAGAGGTCCAGCATGCCCTTGTAGCCAAGGATGCCCGCAATTCAAGGTTCCTGCGATACCGGGTCAACAAGAAAGTCAATGAGTGACTATGGAACAGCAACACAAGATCAATAACGGCCACCAACTTGGCCTGCTGGCCGCGCAAACCGCTGCCGACCACGCCGACCGGCAAAGCGGCGGCGAGTGGACTACGCAGGCCTGGGACTTCTTTGTCAGATGGGCCAAGGCCAGGCAGGGCAACAGCTTCCAAGGGGAGGACGTGCGCCTTGCCGCCAAGGGCATCGTGCCCGAGCCGCCAGAGCCCCGTGCTTGGGGAGCCATCCTGGTCAAGGCAGCCAAGGCCCGGATGATCTCGCGGGTCGGTTATGCGCCGGTCAAGGACCCAAAGAGCCACGGGAATCCAAAATCAGTTTGGGTGACCGCGCTGCGCGAGCGCTTTTCTTCGTGGGTTTGGGAGGATGCCGCGCGCACCGACCGCCTGGTCAAGCTCTACAACGACACATTCAACACCACGGTGCCGCGATCCTTTGATGGCCGCCACCTGACGCTGCCCGGCACTTCCAAGACGTTCAGCGTGTTCGACCATGTGAAGCGCGGGGCCTGGCGCATCATCCAGCGCGGCAACACCTACCTGGCACATGCGGTGGGTTCTGGCAAGACATTCCAGATGGTCATTTCGGCCATGGAGCAAAAGCGCCTGGGCCTGATCAAAAAGCCCATGGTGGTGGTGCCAAACCACATGCTCAAGCAGTTTGCTCACGAGTGGCAGCAGCTGTACCCGGCCGCGCGCCTGATGGTGGCCGATGAAAACAACTTCCACACCGAAAACCGCCGCCGCTTTGTCTCGCGCGTGGCCCTGTCGGACCTGGACGGCGTGATCATCACGCACAGCGCTTTCAAGCTGCTGGACCTGGACCCTGACTTCAAGCGCAAGATGATCGAGGAGCAGCTGGAGTACATGCGCGCTGCTCTGGAAGAGGCTGGCGGTAAGCCCGACGAGAAGGGCAAGAGCCGCGACCCCAAGATCAAGCAGATCGAAAAGCAGATCGAGAACTTCGAGCAGAAGCTGGAAGCGTCCATGTCCTCCGAGGGCAAGGACAAGAACGTGCGATTCGATGAACTGGGCGTGGACTTCCTCTATGTGGACGAGGCCCACGAGTTCCGCAAGCTCGATTTCACGACCAACCGCAAGGTCAAGAACATCAACCCCGAGGGCTCCGCCCGCGCGTTTGACCTGTTCATGAAGGCCCGCTACCTGGAGGAAAAAACCCCGGGCCGCTCCCTGGTGATGGCCTCCGGCACTCCTGTGACCAACACCCTGGCCGAGTTGTACACCGTGCAGAAGTTCATGGACCGCCAGGCCCTGGAGGACCGCGGCATCGAGGACTTCGATTCCTGGGCATCCATGTTTGGGCGCGAGCGCACCGTGCTGGAGCCCAACGCCGCTGGAAAGTACGAGCCGGTGACGCGATTCAGCAAATTCGTGAACGTGTCCGAGTTGACCCAGATGTTCCGCGAGTTTGCGGACGTGCTGACGGCCGACCACCTGGCGGCGCTGCTGGGCGACAAGCGGCCCAAGGTGGATGGCGGTTCGCGCCAGATCATCGTCACGCCAAAGACCGACGACTACGCCGCTTTCCAGCAGGTGCTGTCAGACCGGGTGGAGAAATCGCGCAACTGGAAACCCAGCCGAGAAGAGCCCAACAACCCCGACCCGATCATCAAGATCATCGGTGATGGCCGCCTGGCTGCCATCGACATGCGGTTCATGGACCCGTCACTTCCCAGCGATCCGGACTCCAAGCTCAACCGGATGATCGATGACGTGATCAAGGCCATGAAGGACTCGGACGGCATGGAGTACCGCGACAAGGCGGGCAACGTCGAGCCCAACAAGGGCGCGTCCATGATGGTGTTTTCTGACCTTGGCTTCGGCGCTGGCGTGGCCGCAACCCGTGGATTCAATGCCCGCGCCTGGTTTGAAAAGCGCCTGCGCGATGAGGGCATTTCCATGAACCAGGTAGCTTTCATGTCCGATTACAAAAAGTCGGCGGACAAGCTCAAGCTGTTCAAGGACGTGAACGCTGGCCGGGCGCGCCTGCTGGTGGGCTCCAGCAAGAACATGGGCACGGGCGTCAATGCCCAGCAGCGCCTGCTGCACCTGTTCCACCTGGATTCACCGTGGTATCCGGCTGACCTGGAGCAGCGCGAGGGCCGCATCGTGCGCCATGCCCGAGGTCGAAGCGGATGCCAAGAAGGTGCAGGACCTGGCTGGCGACAAGTTCAAGGCCAAGGCCGCTGGCAAGACCTTCACCGAGCGCGCCGAATGGGCCGAGGCCCTGATCGTCAAGTACAAGGACCTGACCGCGCGCGGCGAAACCAAGCCGCAAACCATTGGCGAGATCTCCGGCTTCCCGGTGGTGTTCGGTGGCGAATCGGTTGCGGGCCAGTTCATGACCAAGGTGGTGTTGGCCACGCCCGACCCGCTGGCGCTGATCACCGATCCGGGCACCAGCCCGATTGGCGTGGCCATGCGCGCCCAGAACGCCGTGTTCGACCTGGCGCGCCTGCCCGCCAAGCTGCGTGAGCGCATCACCGAGGCCCGTGCCCAGATCGATGCGCTGTCTGGCCGAGCGCCTGACAGCCTGGCTGGATGGCACGCTGACCGACCAGCAGCGCGCCGACCTGTTTGTGGCTGAACTGGTGCGGGGCGCGCGCGAGTATGTCGCTGGCAAGCGCACGGGCCAGGCTGCCGACTATGCAGGCGTGACCCGCCTGTCCACCCTGGCTGAGGACATTGCCAAGCAGGAAAAGTGGCTGAGCGCCGAAGCCAAGGCGCGCGGCTACAAGGACATCGAGGACCTGGCCGAGCGCAACTACTCGCTGTTCGAGAAGCTGGCCGCGCTGTGGCGCGAGAAGAATCCGGCCGAGGGCGGCGTGATGCTGTCGCGTGCACCGGTCCAGAAAGCCACTTCGGATCGCGCCCAGGACATCATCGACACCAAAGCTGGCAGCCGGACACCGCTGGATACCTTGCCGACCGTGAGGCCGCGCTGGAGATCCTGAACCGCTACAAGGACTCGGGCGGCGATATTGGCAGCTGGGCGACTCAGGAAATTGCACAAGGCCAGCTGGAGCCGCTGCTGGCGGATCTGGAAAAGGAACTCGCAGCGACCAATGGCCAGTCCCAGCAGGCCCAGGTGGGTGTGATGTCAGCGCTGCAACACGCGCTGATGTTGCGCTTCCCGTCCGCCTTCGATGCGCTCAAGGCATCTAAGCCCGGCAAGGCGGTCGGTACCGAAGCCAAGAACCTGATCGACCTGTACCAGAACGAGGATGACATCTTCCGCCTGGCAGCGTGGCTCAAGGCCAAGGAGGACGGAAAAACTGACCTGGAAGCTGGCCGCACCTCGCGCAAGTCCTTCCTGGACTACTCGATCAACGCTCCATGGATCCAGGCCATGCGCCAGTCGGCCTGGCCGTTCATTGGCTTCACCTACCGGGCGGTGCCGATGTTCTTGGAGATCGCGGGCAAGAAGCCGCACAAGCTGCTCAAGCTCATGGCCCTGGCCGGTGCACTGAACGCCCTGGGCGTGATGATGGCCGGTGGCGGCGACGACGACGAGGACAAGCTGCGCAAACTGCTGCCCGAGGAAAAAGCCGGGAAGGTCTGGGGCCTGGTGCCCAAGCTGATCCGCATGCCGTGGAACGATGCCCAGGGCTCTCCGGTGTACCTGGACATCCGCCGCTTCATCCCGGTGGGCGATGTGTTCGACGTTGGCCAAGGCCACTCGGCCATCCCGATCCTGCCCGGCTTCCAGCCCGGCGGCCCGCTGGCGCTGGCGGCCGAAGTGGTGGCCAACCGCTCGATGTTCACCGGCAAGCCGATCACGCTGGACACCGACACGCCTTTGCAGAAGGCCGAGAAGCTGGCCGACTACCTGTACAAGGCCTTCGCGCCCAACGTGCTGGGCGTGCCTGGTACCTACGCGACAACGGCTGTGTCAGAGGCAGCGCAGGGCAAGACCGATGCTTTCGGCCGCCAACAATCCGTGGCCCAAGCCGTGGCTTCGTCTTTCGGCGTGAAGCTGGGCAGCTACCCGGCTGACGTGCTACGCCTGAACCTGAACCGCAAGGCTCAGTCTGAACTGATGGAGATCGATCGCAACATCACCCAACTCAAGCGCCAGCGGATGATGAACCGCATCGACCAGGCGGACTTTGAAGAGGGCGTGCGCGTCGAGCAGAACAAGCAGCGCAAGGTGATGGAGGAATTGCGGGCGAAGGTCGGCGGGTGAGGGTGGCGCCGACTGAGGTTGGCGTCACTTCTTGACGCAGCGGTATTGAACTTCTGCCGATGCCCAGCTGGACATGAAAGCGTCTTGCCCCTTGCTGCTGACAGGGGACATTTCGCGCCCCATGCTGGCGCAGTGCTCTGATGCCTGCTTGAAAAACTTGGCTTTCACCACGCTGCCGGAATGATCTAGTGCGCCACCCAGGCCGCCGATCATGTACAGATCCTCACCGATCTTGACCGGGCCATCCGTGCCAGTAGAGGCGCATCCAGCAAGTGCAACGGCGAAAGACAGCAGGGCGGTGCGTACCATAGGGCTCTCCTGAAACATTGATTCATTCTACCCAGACACGGGAATTGATTAGCTGCGCGGCTGTTATGCTGTTAGCATCGTTGCATGCAATGCGCTGAATTAGATAGCACTTTTCTGCGCATGGTATTTTTCATGGCATCGCCCAGCCAGACACACACAAAACCCAATAAAATCAACGCTCCCGAGGCCTTGTTGACCATCGAGTGGGAATGATCCCCTGAAGCCCTGACCGGAGGTTGACCATGAAAGTTCAAATTTTTCGAGGCCTCAACATCCTGCTCTGGAGCTTGGCGGCTTTGACGCCCTCATGGGCACAAGACCGGTCTTCGGTCATCACTTCCGAGAAACACGCGTTCCGCGTGGTGACCTTGCTGCCCGGGCTGGAGAACCCCTGGTCGGTGGCGTTTTTGCCCGATGGCCGCATGTTGGTCACCGAGCGGGCAGGGCGTCTGCGTTTGGTGGGGTCAGATTTCCGTTTGGCCTCTCAACCCATTGAGGGCCTGCCGGAGATCGTCGAGCGCGGGCAGGGCGGTTTGTTTGATGTGGTGCTGCACCCGCAGTATGCGCAAAACGGCTGGATTTATTGGGCTTACAACGCGCCCGGCCCAGGCGGTTGGGGCACGGCCTTGGCCCGGGGCAAATTGCAAGGCCAGCGCATGACCGAGGTTCAGGTGCTGTTCAGCATGCAGCCCAAAACCCGTTCCAGCCAGCATTTTGGTGGGCGCATTGTGTTCGACAAAGCCGGGATGCTTTACCTGACCTTGGGTGACCGGGGCGACAAGGACCGTGCCCAAAAGCTGGATGACCATGCCGGCTCGGTCATCCGATTGCACGATGACGGCCGCGTGCCTGCCGACAACCCCTTCACCCAACGGGCCGGGGCCTTGCCCGAAAAATGGACCTTGGGCAACCGCAACATGCAAGGCGCGGCCCTGCACCCCCAAACCGGTGAGCTCTGGACACACGAGCACGGGCCGCAAGGCGGTGATGAGGTCAACGTGATGCGCTCGGGCCTCAATTACGGCTGGCCCGTGATCACCTATGGGGTCAACTACGGTCTGGGCACGCGCATTGGCGAGGGTCAGAGCAAACCCGGCATGGTGCAGCCTTTGCATGTGTGGGTGCCGTCGATTGCGCCTTCGGGCATGGCTTTTGTGAGCGGCTCGCAGTTTCCTCAATGGCAGGGCGATTTGCTGGTGGGGGCCTTGCGCGGCCAAATGCTGGTGCGACTGGTGCTTGACGGCGAGAAAGTCATCCGAGAAGAGCGTTTGCTACAAGGCCGCGTGGGCCGCATCCGCGATGTGCGCATGGGGCCGGACGGTTTGGTTTATCTGCTGAGCGACGGCCCCGAAGGGGCCTTGATGCGGCTGGAGCCGGTCAAACCCTGAGTGCCAGGCCTGTACCCGGCAATTTGGTAACCTCAGGCCACCATGTACCTCCCACCACAATTCCACCAGACCGACCCCGCCATCGCGCAGCGCATCATGCGCGAGCACCCCTTGGCGTCCATCGTGTCGGTGGGGGTCGACGGTTTCCCGGTGCTCAGCCACATCCCGGTGCACTGGCAAGCGGTTTCGCTTTGGCCCGATGGCCTGCAGTCTGAACATGGCGTTTTGCTGGGGCATTGCGCCCGCGCCAACCCGCAGGCGCAGTTGCTGGCCTCGCAGCCGCAAGCTTTGGTGAGTTTCATGGGGCCACAGGCCTACATGTCGCCCAGTGTTTATTCTGAAAAGCAACGCGTGCCCACCTGGACCTATCTGGCGGTGCAGGCCAAGGTGCGCACGCGCATCATCGATCCGCACGAAGACCGTGACCGCTTGCTCAAATGCCTGATTGCCGACCACGAGCCGGCTTATGCCGCGCAATGGCGCGGTTTGCCTAAGTCCTATACCAGCCCCATGCTCAACGGCATTGTGGCTTTTGAAATGCAGATCACCGATTTGCAATGCGCGGTGAAGCTCAACCAGCACCGACCCGAAGCCCATGCCGCCATGCACGCCGCTTATGCGCAAGGCACAGAGCAACCCCAAGCACTGGCCCGTTGGATGCAAGACCTGGGGCTCGTGCCATGAGCCAGGGCGGAGATGACGGAAAGCAAGACCCGCATCTGAGCGATGAGCAAGGCATGCGCCTGGCACTGGCGCAAGCTCAATTGGCCGCTGCAGCGGGCGAGGTGCCCGTGGGTGCGGTGGTTGTCAAGGACGGGCAAGTGATTGCCACAGGCCGCAACGCCCCGATTGCCAACCATGACCCCACTGCGCATGCCGAGGTGGTGGCCCTGCGCGAAGCGGCGCGGGTGCTGGGCAATTACCGTCTCGAAGGCTGCACGCTGTATGTGACGCTGGAGCCCTGCGCCATGTGCAGCGGGGCCATGCTGCACGCCCGGGTGGACCGCGTGGTGTTTGGTGCAGCCGACCCGCGCACGGGCGTGGCCGGCACGGTGCTGAACCTGTTTGGCCATCCGCAACTGAACCACCAGACGCAGGTCACGGGCGGTGTGCTGGCCGAAGAATGCGGCCAGTTGCTCAAGGATTTTTTCAAACCCCGCCGGGTGAATGCCGACCCGGTGCGCGAAGACGCTTTGCGCACACCCGATGCGGCGTTTGACGATTTGCCCGACTACCCGTGGCAGCCGCACTACGTGAACGATCTGCCCAGCATCGCCGGACTGCGCATGCATTATCTGGACGAAGGTGCCAAGGACGCGCCGCTCACCTGGCTGTGCCTGCACGGCAACCCGGCCTGGAGCTACCTTTACCGAAAGATGATCCCGGTCTGGCTGGCAGCGGGGCACCGCGTGGTGGCCCCCGACCTGATCGGCTTTGGCAAGAGCGACAAGCCCAAGAAGGACAGTTTTCACCAGTTTGAAACGCATCGCCAGTCGCTGCTGGAGCTGGTTGAGCGGCTGAATTTGCAGCGCGTGGTGTTGGTGGTGCAGGACTGGGGCGGCATTCTGGGCCTGACCTTGCCCATGGCCGCGCCCGAGCGTTACAAGGGCCTGCTGGTCATGAACACCACCTTGGCCACGGGCGATGTGCCGCTGAGTGCGGGCTTTCTGGCCTGGCGCGATTGGTGCCAAAGCCAGCCGCTGTTTGACGTGGGCAAGCTGTTCAAGCGCGGCAACCCCGGTATGTCTGCGCAAGAGACGGCCGCCTACAACGCACCGTTTCCGGACAAGGGCTACCGTGCCGCGCTGCGCTCCTTTCCACCCATGGTGCCGGAGTTCGCCGATTCGCCCGGCGCGGCCGTGTCGCGCCAAGCACAGGCCTTTTGGCGCGAAGACTGGCAAGGTCAAACATTCATGGCCATTGGCCAGCAAGACCCGGTGCTGGGCGAGCCCGTCATGCGCCAGTTGCAAAGCCAGATCAGGGGCTGCCCCGAGCCGATGCTGCTGCCCGAGGCGGGCCATTTTGTGCAGGAGCAGGGCAGGGCGATTGCCGAAGCGGCTGTGCGACACTTCAAGCCCTGATAAAGAACACAGCCCATGGCCCACATTTACATCTTTTCTCCCTCCAGCGCGGTGCGCGACAAAGCCGCTTTTCGCCGGGGCGTGAAGCGCCTGCAGGCCCAAGGGCACCAGGTGGAGCTGGACGAGGCGGCGCTGGCCAGCCACATGCGTTTTGCAGGTGACGACGCCACGCGCATCGCGGCCATCAGCCGCGCTGCGGCCAGCGGTGCCAACGTGGCGCTGATTTCGCGTGGCGGCTACGGCCTCACCCGCATCCTGCCTGCCTTGCCCTACAAACAGATCGCCAAAGCGATCGATGGCGGCATGCAGTTTGTGGGCCTGAGCGATTTCACGGCCTTCAACCAAGCCGTGTACGCCAAGACCGGGTGCATCACCTGGCAGGGCCCGACGCTGGGCGAAGACTTTGGCTCCGAGCAGGAACCTGACGACATCATGCAGGCCTGCTTTGACGATTTGCTGCTGGAGCAGGGGGAGGGCACGGGCTGGCAATTGCCCAAATCCGAGGCCGAGCGCCGCGTGGTGGTGAAAGACGCGCCGCTGTGGGGTGGCAACCTGACGGTGCTCACTTCGCTGCTGGGCACACCGTATTTCCCGCAGGTCAAAGGTGGCGTGCTCTTTCTCGAAGACGTGGGCGAGCACCCCTACCGCGTTGAGCGCATGCTCACGCAGCTCTTGCATGCGGGCGTGCTGGCCCAGCAAAAGGCGGTGCTGTTCGGCCAATTCACCAATTACAAGCTGGTGCCTGCGCACGACAAAGGCTTCAAGCTGGCCACCGTGGTCGAATGGTTGCGCAGCCAGATCAAGGCATCCGTGCTCACGGGGCTGCCCTTTGGCCATGCCGAGACCAAGGTGCTGCTGCCCGTGGGCGCCAAGGTGGACCTGGTCACCGAGGGGCGTGACGCGCTGATGGTTTGGGGCCATATTTAAAACCTGAACCCCAGCCTGAACAGGCCACACGAGAGGCGTGCCCAACGCCCCAAAGGAGAGACCCATGAAATGGATTGGACGACTTGTTTTGCTGCTGCTGGCCGCCGTGCTGGTGGCGGGCGGTTTTCTGGCCGTGCACTTGTTGCGCAGCCTGCCTCAGCTAGACGGAAGCGTGCATCTGACGGGCTTGAGCGCCCCGGCCACCATCTCCCGCGATGCCGCCGATGTGACCCACATCGAAGGCGCCACCGCGCTGGACACCTGGCGAGCCCTGGGCTTTGTGCACGCACAAGAGCGCGGCTGGCAACTCGAATTCAACCGCCGCCTCATGCGCGGAGAACTGTCCGAAATCCTGGGGGCAGCCACGCTGGGCACCGACAAACTCATGCGCACGCTGGGCATCATCGGCATGGCCCAAAAGCAGCTGCAAGGTTTGTCCTCCGCCACACAAGCAGCGCTGCAGGCCTACAGCGAAGGCATCCAGAGCGCTTGGCAAAGCGGCGCGGTGCGGCCATCGCCTGAATTCAAGCTGCTCGGCACCGTGGCCGGTGGCCCCAAAGGCCAAGCCTGGTCGCCTGAAGACAGCTTGGGCTGGGCGTTGATGATGGCCCTGGACTTGGGGGGCAACTGGGGTCAGGAGGTGGCCCGTTTGTCGGCTTCACAAGTGCTGAACAACGAACAACTTTGGCAACTGTTGCCCCCTTACCCCGGTGAAAAACCCGCCACCACGGTGGACCTGCCCGCGCTGTACACCGACCTTGGCGTCTTTGCCCCCAAGGACAAAACCGTGACAAGGGATACCCCCGCACCCCATGGCTTGGCCCAATGGTCAAACGACTGGGTGCGCGATGTCGGCATTTTGGAAGGCAAGGGCAGCAACAACTGGGTGGTGCCGGGCAGCCGCACCGTCAGCGGCAAACCCTTGCTGGCCAACGACCCACACCTGGCGCTCAGCTCACCGGCCATCTGGTATTTCGCGCGCCTCAAGTCACCTGCCGGTGAATTGCCCGGCGGTCATCGACACCCCGCGCTGGATGTGATCGGCGCCACCTTGCCCGGTTTGCCTTTTGTGGTGTTGGGCCGTACCAGTGGGGTGGCCTGGGGCTTCACCAACACCGGCCCGGACGTGCAGGACCTGTACCTCGAACAGTTGGACGCGAACCGACCAGGCCAGTACCGCACGCCCACCGGCTGGGCTGCGTTTGAGGAACGCGCCGAAACCATCCGTGTCAAAGGGCAGGGCGATGTGGTCCTCACCGTGCGCAACACGCGTCACGGTCCTGTCATCAGCGATGTGCAGCCTGTATTTCGCCAACTGATCGATGACCAGCGTTACGCCGTCAGCCTGCGCTGGTCCGCTTTGAGCGAGGACAACAAAACCGTGGAAGCGGGCATGCTGACCAACTGGGCGCAAACCGTCCCCGAACTGCAAAAAGCCTTCACCGACAACCATGCGCCCATGCAAAGCGTGGTCATGGCCGACACGCAAGGCGAAGTGGCATTTCAGGCTGTGGGCAAGTTGCCCCTGCGCTCGCCGCAAAACGACATCCGCGGTGTGGCACCGGCCCCCGGCTGGCTGGCCCAGTACGATTGGACAGGCTGGTTGCCCGCAGCGCAAAACCCCGCCGTGAACCGTCAGGCCATCGAAGCCAAAGGCTGGCACGCCACCGCAAATCAAAACATCCTGCCTGCAGGCTACGCCCATTTTGTGGGCGGTGACTGGACCACGCCCGAGCGGTTTGAGCGCATCGAGCAACTGCTGGCGGCCAGCCCCAGGCACAGCCGCGAAAGCCTGCAAGCCATCCAGAACGATGTCACTTCGCTGGGCGCCAAAGCCCTGCTGCCAGCGGTCCTGAGTGCCCAACCGGATCACCCGCTGGGCGATCAGGCCCTGCAAATACTCCGCACTTTTGATGGCCAAATGCACACTGACAGCGCGGCCGCTCTGGTGTTCAATGTCTGGGCCGACGAATTGACGCGTGGCTTGCTGGTGCCCCATCTGGGTGCCGAACGTTTTCAGGGCTTGTATGGCAAACGCCATTTCCGCGCAGCGGTGGAAGGCATCCTGAAGCGCTCGGATGCTTTTTGGTGCGGCGGGGCAGGCTGCTCCGCGCAGGTGTCGGCGGCGCTGGACCGCGCATTGACGCGCCTGACCGCCCAACAAGGCACCGACATGCGGGCATGGCGCTGGGGCGCCTGGCACCCGGCCATCAGCAGCCACAAGCCCTTGGGCAAAGTGCCTTATGTGAGTGCGGCATTTGATGTGCGCACCGAGAGTGCAGGGGACTTGTTCACGGTGAACGTCGGCCAATACTGGGCCAATGACCCCCAAGAGCCCTTTGCCAACCGGCATGCGGCTTCCTTGCGTGCGGTTTATGACCTGGCCGAACCTGACCAATCCGTGTTCATCTACCAAACCGGTCAATCGGGCCATGCCTTTGATCCCCGTAGCCGTGACATGGCCCACGCCTGGGCATCAGGCCGTTACCGGCCTCTGCAACAAACGGGCAAGCCAGTTCATCGCATGGTGCTGACACCTTGATCAAGCGCAGCCCCGCTTCCGCAAGGTAAGTCGTTAACGCACCAGGTCTTCGATCGCATCGATCACCATGCTCGTGCCGATCGCGATGAGCAAAATGTCCGAGGCTACGCGCACATAGCGGTAACCCGAGGGGGGCACACCCAAAGTCAACACCACCGAGCGTGGTACGTCGTAAACCACCACGCTTGGCGGCAATGGGTAGCCTTGACGCCATTTTTTGGCTTGTCCAGGCGGTAAACAGCCGTTGCCTTTTTTGGCCAGCCCGGGTGGGCAAAATCCCCTGTTTTCCGGACGTCCGTAGTACGCTCGTGCTGCTTCCCGTTGTTGCTGCTGGAAATAGCCTCCAATCTGGACCTGGACCATGTCAGAGGATGCTTCGCTGCCCCGACGCGCGTCAGAGGACTTGTCTTGTCGGTTTTTGCGTTGACTTTGACGTTCATCCCCGCGTTCATCCTGTCGGTGTTGTTTTTGCGCGCGGTCGGGTTTGCCGTGCTCGCCAGCTTGTGCATGTGCCGGTTGAATGAGTCCGCTGACCTGGATCAGGGCCAGCAACGCAACGATGATGCTCGATTCGGGTGTCATGTCGGATCTCCTGTGGCGCACGCGTTGTACGGTGTCTTGAAGAATAGTCCTTCTGATCTGCGTGTTCTGTTCGTTCCGGCGCATTTGAAACACTTGCTGACAACCTATTGGTTTCCATTTGTTCCATATTCATGGCAGTCACGGTCCATTACTTAACATAATATACATCGTATGAATCAAAAGATGTTGTCTGTGAGTCAAGATGATCCACACCAAACGCTTATCGGGTTTGGGGAATGCCGTGCCCGCTTGCACTGCTGGGTGCATTCCTGTCTGCATTGCTGCGGGCTTTGCGTGCAGCCAGACGTTCCAGGCCGGTCTCGATCAACTCCTGCGAATTGCGCCGATTGCCTTGGATGGCGAAATCCAGCGCCGTCATGCCCAAATGGTTTTTCAGCGTCAAATCCGCACCCGCCTGAATGAGTTGTTTCACGGACTCGGGACTGCCATACATGGCGGCCATCATCAAAGGCGTGCTGCCATTGGGCGATTCGGCATCAATGTAGGCGCTGTGTTCGAGCAAATGTTCAATCACAGCCACATGACCGCCCGTGGCCGCGTAATGCAATGGCGTCCAGCCGGTCTTGTTCACATCGGCATCGCGTTCCACCAGCTTTTTCACCAAGGGCAAATAACCTTTCAGTGCGGCCAGCATCAAAGGGCTTTCATCCTTGTCGTTGCGAAACTCAACGCGTGTCTCAGGTCTGCTCAGCAACAATTCAGCCACTTGGAGCGACGGTTCACGCAAAGCCAGCACCAAGGCCGGTACGCCATCGGGATTGACCGTGTTGGGATCAAACCCGCGCTGCAATAAACTTTGAATGACCTTGGTGTTGTCTGACTTGACAGCCTTGAAAAAATCTTCGTACGCGCCAGCAAACACGCTATTTAAAAATGAAATAAATACAATAAAAACAATGTTCTTTTTCAATTTATTGATGTTTTGCATGAGATTTCAGGCGACGGTTCGGGCAAACAAGTTCAGAAAATTTCGCGTGGTCAATTCACCAATCGCCTCTGAACTGCTGCCCCGCAACTCGCCCAATAACTGGGCCACAAACGGCACATAAGACGGGTTGTTGGTCTTGCCACGGTGAGGCACAGGCGCCAAATAGGGGCTGTCCGTCTCGATCAAAAGCCGGTCATCGGGCACAAATTTGGCCACTTCGCGCAAATCGGCAGCGGTCTTGAAGGTCAGGATGCCTGAGAACGAGATGTAAAAACCCAAGTCGAGCGCGGCCCGGGCCACCTGCTGGCTTTCGGTGAAACAGTGGAACACGCCACCCGCACACCCTGCCCCACCCGACTCGCCTTCCTCTTTCAGGATGGCGATGGTGTCGTCTGAAGCCTGCCGGGTGTGGATGACCAGCGGGAGTTGTGTCTGCCTGCCCGCCCGGATGTGGGTGCGAAAACGTTGACGCTGCCATTCCAGATCGGCCACAGTGCGCCCGCCTTTGCGTTCGTCCATTTGGTAATAGTCGAGGCCCGTCTCGCCAATGGCGACCACTTTGGGACGGGCCGCGCCATCCAGCAAATCCTGCAGGCTCGGTTCGCGCACGCCTTCGTTGTCGGGGTGTACGCCCACCGTGGCCCACATGTTGCCGTGGGCCATGGCCAAGTTGTGCACTTCATCAAACTTTTCCAGGGTGGTGCAAATGACAAGGGCACGCGTCACCTGAGCGGCCTGCATGGCCTGCTCGATGACGTCCAGCTGGCTCATCAGCTCCGGAAAATTGAGGTGGCAGTGGGAGTCGGTGTACATGGCTCAGCCCTTGGACATCAGGGTTTGGTGGGCGTCGGCGGTCAGGGCTTCGAGCATCAGACCGGCATTGAAGGGGTGTTCGGCCGTGCGGGCCGACAGCATCAGGCGCTTGAACCAATCGGTCAGCACCGCCATCGATGCGGCGCAAGCAGGCAATTGGCTGGCGTCAAAAAATCGAGGCAAGGCCCCCGACTGGCGCAGCACCAGGTCGTGACACAGTTTTTGCAGGGCATCGATGGCCTGGGTCGGGCTGAGTTCAGCCAAGTGACGGGCATCGCCCTGGCGCATGGCTTTGGGCAAGGCGGCCCACCAATCGGGCGACAAACCGCTTTCGGCCTGGCGCAGCACATCGGTGGGGCGGCCCCCTGCACTGCGCAGCAAAGCCTGCGCCACAGGCGCTTGCACACCCTGCCCGCTCAGCCAGTTCAAGGCTTCATCGGCCTCTGGCCATTTCATCGTGTGGGCGAGACATCGGCTGCGGATGGTCGGCAAGAGCAGGTGACCCGCTTCGGTGGCCAACACAAAACGCACATCGCCCGGCGGCTCTTCCAGCGTTTTGAGCAAGGCGTTGGCCGTGATGGTGTTCATGCGCTCGGCCGGGAACACCAGCACCGCTTTGCCGCGCCCGCGTGCATCGGTGCGCTGCGAAAACTCGACCGCATCGCGCATCGCGTCGACCCGGATCTCTTTGCTGGGTTTGCGGGTTTTCTTGTCGATCTCGTCCTGGGCTTTTTCCGACAAAGGCCAGCCCAGTTCGATCATGACCGTCTCGGGCATCAGCACCGCCAGGTCGGCGTGGGTACGCACGGCAATGGCGTGGCAGCTGGCGCAATCGCCGCAAGCGCCATGCGCTGAGGGTTTTTCGCAGAGCCAGGCCGATGCCAAAGCCAAAGCCAGGTCGTATTGGCCCAGGCCCGAGGGCCCCTGCAGCAACCAGGCGTGACCGCGCTGCGCCAGCAAATCGGTGGCTTGCCGGGCGATCCAGGGGGCTGACACGTTGGCGCTCATGCGGCGCTCCGCTGAAGCCAATCGCTCACGACGCGTGACACATCTGCGCCCACCTCATCGATGCTTTGCGCAGCCTCGATGCGGGCAAATCGACCTGGCATCTCAGCCTGGCGGCGGGCATACCCGGCACGAACGGCCGCAAAAAATTCGGCGGGCTGGGATTCGAATTTGTCGGGCACACGGGCAGAGGCCAGACGCTCGGCTGCAATGAGCGGGTCAAGGTCGAACCAGACGGTCAAATCGGGTTGCCGCAAAGATGGATACCCGCCTTCGCGGGTATGACGTGCATGTGGGGTGTGGTTTGCTTCTGGGGTATGCCCTGCTTGCCCTGCATGCCCTGTTGTGGCGTCGTCGACAGGGCGCTGCTGCACCATGCGCTCCAGCTCAGCCAGCACTTGCCAGTCAAAGCCCCGCCCACCGCCTTGGTAGGCGAAGGTCGCATCGGTGAACCGGTCGCACAAGACCACATCACCCCGCGCCAGTGCGGGTTCGATGACTTGAACCAGGTGTTCACGGCGGGCTGCGAACATCAGCAGCGCTTCGGTCAGCGGATCCATGGCTTCGTGCAACACCAATTCGCGCAGTTTTTCCGACAGCGGCGTGCCGCCCGGCTCACGGGTCAACACCACGGCCCTGCCCGCTTGGCGGAACAGATCGGCCACGCGGGCGATGTGCGTGGACTTGCCCGCGCCGTCGATGCCTTCAAAACTGATGAATGTGCCGCTGCTCATAAAGGTGTGAAATCCATCCCCCATTGTCGCCGATGCCACTGGCCAGGACGCACAGTTCATCACTGCCCGCGCTGGTAGCGGTTGACGGCCCGGTTGTGCTCATCCAGGGTGGCGCTGAAGTGGCTGGTCCCATCGCCCTTGGCCACAAAATAAATGGCAGCCGTTTTGGCGGGTTGCACCGCAGCCAGCAAAGCGGCTTTGCCGGGCATGGCAATCGGTGTGGGCGGCAGACCGGCCCGGGTGTAGGTGTTCCAGGGGGTGTCGGTCGTCAGGTGCACCCTGCGCAAATTGCCGTCAAAAGCTTCCCCCAGCCCATAAATCACCGTCGGGTCGGTTTGCAGGCGCATCCCGATGCGCAGCCGGTTGTTGAACACGCCCGAAATCTGCGCCCGGTCTTGCGCCTTGCCCGTTTCCTTTTCCACAATACTCGCCAGAATCAGCGCTTGCTCGGGCGACTGCAGGGCGGCTCCAGGTTGACGAGCTTCCCAAGCTTGCTGAAGGTGCTTGTCCATGGCTTTCATGGCCCGCTGCAGCACCGCCAAATCGCTGGCCCCTTTGGCGTACGAATACGTGTCCGGGTAAAAGCGCCCTTCCGGGGCCACGCCGGGACGGCCCAGCTTGGCCATCACGGCATCGTCGCTCAAGGTCCGGCTGTCGGCTTGGAGGCTTTCTGCCTTGGCCAAAGCCTGGCGCACCTGCCGCCAGTTCCAGCCTTCCACAATCGTCACCGTGCGCAGGCTCTCCTCGCCTCGCACCAGCATGCTCAGCAGCCGTTGCGGCGAGGTGCCCGGTGCAATTTCATAACTGCCCGCCCGCATCTGGCGCGACTGGCCGGACAAGCGAAACCAGGCATACAGCAGCGTGGGTGAAGTCTGAGCCCCGGCATCGGCCACGGCCTGGGCAATCGACTTGGGGCTTGTACCCGGCTCGATGGACAGATCCAATGTGGCCTGGCGGGTGTCCATGGGTTGGTGCAACCACCAATACGCGCCTCCCAGAAAGCCCAAGGCCACCAGCAACAGGCAGACCAACCACTTCATCAAGCCTTTGAGCACGGGCATGTCCTTGTTCGGGTGTTGAAAACGTGGACGGGATGATAATTCACGCCTTGCCAGACGACCGAGCCGCCCCATGAACACCCCTGCAGATTTCAGCCCTCAGCTTCCAGCCCTCTTGAACGGCACCAGTCCCCTGCCCCACTTGGGCGTGATCCAGGCCCATGGCGAGGACGCGGCCAACTTCTTGCACAACCAGCTGAGCAACGACGTGTTGCTGCTGCCCGTGGGCCAATCGCGCCTGGCGGCTTTTTGCTCGGCCAAAGGCCGCATGCAGGCCAGCTTCATCCTGGTCAAAACCGCGCCCGACACCGCCCTGCTGGTCTTGAGCCTGGATTTGCTGGCCCAGACCCTCAAGCGCCTGTCCATGTTTGTGCTGCGGGCCAAAGTCAAAATGAGCGACGCCACCAGCCAGTGGCAGCTGCGCGGCTTGCTGGGCGACAGCGCTCGGGCTGAAGTCGATTCAGCTGCTCCTTGGCAGACCACGGTCACCGACGGGGCGCATGCTGTGGCCCTTTATCCGGCCGTGTTGGGCGAATCCAAAACCCCACGCGCTTTGTGGATCGCCCCGGAGGGCCATGCGCTGCCTGCAGGCCCCGAGGTCTCGCCAGAAGTCTGGCAGTGGGCCGAAGTGATGAGCGGCGTGACCCTGGTCAGCCAGCCCGTGTTCGAGGCCTTTGTGCCCCAAATGCTCAATTACGAGTCGGTAGGCGGCGTGAACTTCAAAAAAGGCTGCTACCCCGGGCAAGAGGTGGTGGCCCGCAGCCAGTTTCGCGGCACGCTCAAGCGCCGCACGGCGCTCATGCACAGCCCCGTTGCCTTGGAAGCCGGGCAAGACATCTTCACGCCCACCGACCCCGAGCAGCCCTGCGCCACCGTGGTCTTGTGTGCCGCGCGGCCTGACGGACAAGGATTTGATGCGCTGGTGAGTGGCACGACCGAGAGCATGCAAACAGGCTGGCGTGTGGGCAGTTCAGAGGGTGAAGCCTTGGAAGTGTTGTCCCTGCCCTACGATTTGCTCGCTGACATCTGATTTCTTCTCGACTGTTTTTTCTGTGGGAGCTGGCCTGCAAGCGATTTGCACTGTGTCAGCTCGCATCACCAGCGGGCTGGCTACGACAAGGACTTGACCATCTCGATGTGCGCAATCCCTGCCTCCTCAAACACCGCGCCATGCGGCTCAAAGCCAGAGCGTTTGTAAAAACCTTCGGCACTGCACTGGGCGTGCAGGATCACCTGCTTGTCGCCTCGGTGCTGCGCAGCGTCCATCAGGGCATGCAGCACCCGACGGCCCAGGTCACTCCCGCGCATTTGCTTTTTGACCGCCATCCGGCCGATGCGGGCCACACCCGGCGCGTGCTGGATCAGGCGGCCCGTGGCCAAACAAAAGCCCATGCGGTTCAGGGCCACGGCGTGTAAGGCGTTCTTGTCTTCGTGGTCCCATTCCAGCTCGGCGGGCACTTTTTGCTCGTGCACAAACACCTCGGTGCGCAGCGGGCTGGCCAGTTTCTGAAAGTCGTGCCACGACCCCACATGCACCTGCACCATGTCTTCACCGCGCTCAAAGCTTTCCAGCATGTCGCGCAGGGGTGCGGGAATGGGCTGGCTCTTTTTGGCCACCGGGTCGGCGTACACATAGACCAGTTCGCTGGTGATCAGCAGTTCATCACCCCGAAAAATCGCCCCCGCAAACGTCATGGACGAGTTGCCCACCCGGTCGCAGCGCATGCACACATCGAGAAAATCGTCCATTTCCGCGCTGGCGTGGTACTCGACGCTGGCCTTTTTGACGAACAGGTCACCACCCAACTGGTGCATGGTTTCGGCGTAGGGCATGGCCAACTGCCGCCAGTAATCGGTCACGGCGGTATCGAAATACATAAGGTAGTGGCCGTTGAAGACAATCTTTTGCATGTCCACCTCGACCCAGCGCACGCGCATGCGGTGAGAAAAACGGAAATCCTGACGTTTCATGTGTTCAACTTTCAAAAGCATGTTTCAAAGCCCGGCCAGCATCGGCATGGGCTTGCAAGGCATCGGGAATGGCGCGGCCCATGGTGATGAAACCGTGGACCACGCCTTTGTAAATCTCCAGATCGACCGGCACACCCGCCATGCGCAACTTGTCCGCATATTGCACACCCTCGTCCACCAGCGGGTCGCATTCGGCCAGGCCGATCCAGGCGGGGGCCAAACCTGCGTGGTCCGGCGCGTTCATCGGGGCAAAGCGCCAGTCGTCGCGGTCGGCTTCGTCGATGTAGTTGGCAAAAAACCAGTCCACCGTCTGCTTGTCGAGCATGAAGCCCTCGGCAAAGGTGCGGTGCGAGGCGGTGTCCTGACGTCCAATGCAACCGGGGTAAAACAGCAGTTGCAGACGCAGGGCCAGGCCTGCATCGCGTGCCATCAGGGCGCACACGGTGGCCAGGGTGCCGCCTGCACTGTCGCCGCCCACTGCCAATCGTGTGGTGTCCAGGCCCAGCGCCTGGCCCTGCTGGCGCAGCCAGTTCAGGGCGTCCCAGCTGTCGTGGACGGCCGTTGGAAAACGGTGTTCGGGAGCCAGCCGGTAGTCCAGCGACACCACGGCGCAGTGACCCAGGCGCGAGAGTTGGCGGCACAGCACATCGTGGGTGGTCAGGCTGCCCACGCTGAAGCCCCCGCCATGGATGTACAGCAGCACGGGCAAGGCGACCTCGCTGCGCGGGGCATACAGCCGGGCGGGCATGGCGTGGCCATCGCGGGCCGGGATCTGGATGTCCTCCACCCGGTCCACCTGCGGGGCGGGCTGCAGGTCGAGCATGGGCCCGCCAATGTCGTAAAACTCACGCGCCTGTAATGGTGTCATGACCGCCATGGGCGGGCGGCCTGCGCGTTCAACGCGCTCGATCAGGCTGCGTGTGGCGGCATTCAACAACGATCGGGGGTTGGTGTGGTGGCTGCTCATGGGTGTGTGGGTTGTCGATGCCCTCAGGGCTGGGCGGCAGGGGCCAATTTAAACAAGGGGCAAACAAGGGTGACAGCCTCGGCGTGTCACCAATGCCTTCCTGCATCAAAATGGGCTTTGATCGTACAACGCCCTGCCCCGCTGTTCTGTCACTTCCGAACCGGGGCGCCAGATTGGAGTCTTCGCATGTCCTTTATCAACTACGTCACCCAGATCCAGATCGACTTTGGCGCCGTGAAGCTGCTGCAAGCCGAGTGCGAGCGCGTGGGCATCCGCAACCCCCTGATCATGACCGACGCGGGCGTCAAAGCGGCAGGTGTGCTCCAAAAAGCCCTCGACGCCCTGCCCGACCTGCCTGTGGCGGTGTTTGACCAGACCCCCTCCAACCCGACCGAGGCGGCGGTTCGCGCCGCAGCGGCCCTGTACAAAGCCAACGGTTGCGACGGCCTGATTGCGGTGGGCGGTGGCTCGGCCATCGACTGCGCCAAGGGCGTGGCGATTGCCGTCAGCCACGAAGGCCCGCTCAAAACCTACGCCACCATCGAGGGCGGCTCGCTCAAGATCACCGACCGGGTGGCCCCCATCATCGCGGTGCCCACCACCAGCGGCACCGGCAGCGAAGTGGCACGCGGCGCTATTTTGATCCTGGACGACGGCCGCAAAGTGGGTTTCCACAGCTGGTTCATCGTGCCCAAAGCGGCCATTTGCGACCCTGAGCTGACCTTGGGCCTGCCTCCCATCCTGACGGCTGCAACCGGCATGGACGCGGTGGCGCATTGCATGGAAACCTTCATGGCCGCGCCCTTCAATCCGCCTGCCGACGGCATCGCGCTCGACGGCCTGGCCCGAGGCTGGGCGCACATCGAACGCGCCACCCACAATGGCCAGGACCGCGAAGCACGCCTGAACATGATGAGCGCCAGCATGCAAGGCGCCATGGCTTTCCAGAAAGGCCTGGGCTGCGTGCACTCGCTCAGCCACAGCCTGGGCGGCGTCAACCCGCGCCTGCACCACGGCACTTTGAACGCCATGTTTTTGCCAGCCGTGGTGAAGTTCAACGCGGCGGCCGAGTCGGTGCAAAAGGAAAACCGCCTCAACCGCATGGCCCAGGCCATGGGCCTACAAAGCGGCTCTCAGATTCCCGATGCCATCCGGGATATGAACGCCCGGCTGGGTCTGCCCACCGGGCTGGGGGCGATGGGCGTGACCGAAGGCCTGTTCGACGCCGTCATCACCGGGGCCTTGGCTGACCACTGCCACAAAACCAACCCGCGCATCGCGTCGGCAGACGAATACCGGGACATGTTGCTGACCAGTTTGTGAAGCCCATCCTGTGCGGATGGGGTGATCAAGCCACACTTGAACGACGGTGACCCTGGATTGACATGCTTCGTGCCTTGGCCAGTGGTGTTTTCAGTTCTGCGGGGCTAAAGTTTCTGATTTGAACAGGTGGCGGTCTTTAGCCATGCCCCGTGGATCGTCTCCCGCTGGAGAGGCTTGGTTGACGCGAGTTGGCCTTCTCTCTCGCTTTTCTCCTGGACTTTTCCCGCGCCTGGGCTTTGGCCAAATGACCACGCAGGGCCGCCTCCCAGGCTGACTGGGCCCATCGCACCGCTTCCAAAGGTTCGTCAAAGATCGCTTCAGGTGCAGCCCAGTAGGACAGGGCCACATTTTTGCCCCTCATCGCGAAGGTGAAGGGCGTCAAGCCCAGCCGTTCAAATTCAGGCCGGTTCACCTCGTCGGCCTTGAGGTAGAGCCGGTTGTCCATGACGAGGGCAAACATCAAGCCCTCATGGTAGAGGCCATGACCGCCAAACATGCGACGAGCCGTGACCTGCCCCCACTTTTGCATCAGCTCCTGAACGAAGCCGATGAACTCGGTCAAAGGCTACCCCGACCATGCGCTGCGTGGTACTTTTGAGCAGTTTCCCAAGCCACCGCTTGCAGATGGGCGGCCACGTCAGCGGGCAGACCCGCGGTGTACTTGCTGCCCATCGGGTTGATTTTGAAGACCGAGGCCAACACCGTGCTGGCGCCCAGGTAGGTCCCTTGCAAAGTTGGATGCCGTTTGTCACCTATGATGAGCGGGATGTCCGGGCGTTTCGCCAGCGAGGCCGCAAAAGCCAAGCCGGCCGGTACCACCAAGGCATTGTTGGCCTTGCCCACCTTGGTGTATTCGGCTGCCAGTGGTTCTGTCATGTCCGGTTTGTCCGAATACGCCCAGGACATGAACAGGATGGGCTCTGCACCATGTTTGCGGGCAGTGTCGCTGTGCTTTTTCGCAAATTCATGAAATACCGGTTGCAGCTTGGGGTGGATGGGACACTGGCTGCAGTCCATCATCATCACGGCGTCAAAAGGCTTGTCAAAGGTGTTGAAACGCACCTCGTTGTCGCCCACAAACGAATAACTGGACACGCCCCCGGGTTTGAAATAAGCGGCCACATCGTGCCAGTTGATCCCTGAACCACTGATGGTGGCCGACACGTTGCGCACACTTCGTTTGCCGTTGTCTGCAGCGCCCGCCATCAACTGGCCCAAGTGGCCGTGCATCGAGTTGTTGTAATAAAAGAAACTGTTGCCCACCCACAGCATGCTGCGCAGCGGAGCGGCTGGGGTGGCCAGTGCGGCGGGCTTCGCAGCACTGACGGCCACACCCGCACCAGGCACGGTGCTGCAAGCAGCCAAAACCCCGGTGACCAAAAGCAAGGTGGGTGTACACATCCAGTTCATGTTCTTCCAATCCAGTGAAGTGAAACCAGAACCAGTGTGGGGCACAGCACTCTCAGCGTCTGTCACGTTGGTTCAAAGGCCGTCATGACTGGGCATCTTGGCGCCCACATGGATCTCGCCACGAGCCTCTGCCAGCTCCACCTGCCGTTGCCGTTCTGCGAGTTTTTCCTTTTGCTCGGGCGTGCGCTGGTCATGACAATGGTCGCAGCTCACGCCCTTGACGTAGTGCGGCGACAGCTTGTCCTGCTCGCTCAAGGGCCAGCGGCAAGAACGGCACAGTTCGTGGCTGCCCACGCCCAGACCGTGGCCCACGCTCACGCGCTCGTCAAACACAAAACACTCGCCTTCCCAAATGCTCTGCTCGGGCGGGATCTCTTCCAGGTACTTGAGGATGCCGCCTTCGAGGTGATAGACCTCGTCAAAGCCACGCATCTTCATCAGCGCCGTGGACTTTTCGCAGCGGATACCGCCGGTGCAGAACATGGCCACCTTGGGTTTTTTGGGCGCATCGGTTTTCAGCTGGTCCTGTGCGTCCAGCCAGGCGGGCAGTTGCACAAAGTTCTTGATGTTCGGGTTGACCGCGCCCTTGAAGGTGCCAATGGCCACCTCGTAGTCGTTGCGCGTGTCGATGACCACCACGTCCGGGTCGGCCAGCAAGGCGTTCCAGTCCGCAGGCTTGACGTACTGGCCCACGGTTTTGTTCGGGTCCAGCTCGGGCACGCGCAAGGTCACGATCTCTTTTTTCAGCTTGACCTTCATGCGGGTGAACGGCGGCTTGGGGCTCCACGATTCCTTGTGCACCAGATTGGCAAGGCGCGAATCGGCCCTTAAATACGCCAGCACGGCGCGGATGCCGGCTTCAGGCCCTGCAATGGTGCCGTTGATGCCTTCGTGCGCCAACAACAACGTGCCCTTGACCTGATTGGCCTCGCAACAGGCTTGCAAAGGCGCCTGCAGGTCGGCGAAGTCGGGCAAGTCGACGAATTTGTAAAGGGCGGCGGTGAGGAACTGCGTGTCAGATTGCATGAGGGTGATTATCCCAGCCCTTGGATGCGTCAACGCGCACAGCGCCATGACTCAGTGGTTCAAAAACCCAATTGGCGCCTGCGTCTTGAGACGTTCACCCATCGCTGCGCTGAACTTCACAGGATCAGGTCAGCTCACGCAAGGGGTGTGCATGCGCGGGCCAGGGGCTGGTGAAAAACGCGGCCACTTCTGCGTCATCCACTTCTTCGACCCGTGCAGGATGCCACTTGGGGCTGTGGTCTTTGTCCACCGCCAAAGCACGAATGCCTTCCACCGTTTCGCTTTGGCTCACGGGTCGCAAGGCAAAGCAATGACGCACCAGATCGCGTTCCATGCGCAGATCATCCGCCAGGCTCAGCTGGCGTGCGTGGCGAATCTGTGCCAACACCACATGCAGCATCAGGGGCGAACGCTGACGCAAGGTTTTGGCCGTCTGTTGTGACCAGTCATCGGTGGCCGTTTCCAGTTGGTTCAAGATGTCCACCACGCTGCCTTGCGCAAATGTGGCGTCCACCCTGTCGCGGTGTTCCAGCCCCGATTTCTGCAGCCGATCAAACTGCGTGGTCACCCAGCGCTCAACCGCTTCGCCATTTTCAAACGGGGTCTCCGTGAGCGTTTGCCAGAGGTGGGGCAACTTGCCGGATGTGATGAAGCCGTCTGCCAGGCCGGCGTGTACCGCTTCCTCGCCGTTCAGCATGTGACCTGTCAAGCCCAGATACTCGCCCAGGTGTCCAGGGCAGCGGCTCAAAAAATAGCCCCCGCCCACATCCGGGAACAGGCCGATGTTGGTTTCGGGCATGGCCATTTTGCTGCGTTCGGTGACCACGCGCACGCTGGCACCCTGGCTGATGCCCATGCCGCCGCCCATGACGATGCCATCCATGAGCGCAATGTAAGGCTTGGGATAGGTGTGGATCAGGTGGTTCAGCCGGTATTCTTCGGTGAAAAAGTCTTCCAGCCGTGGATCGCCAGCGGTGGCCGCCTGGTGAAAAAACCGGATGTCGCCGCCGGCACAAAAAGCACCAAAAGGGCCTTCTTTGCCCGTGCCGCGCACGGCCACGGCCAGCACTTGAGGGTCGTTTTGCCAAGCCAGCAAGGCTGTGGTGATCTGGCGCACCATGTCCAAGGACAAGGCGTTCAGCGCCTTGGGACGGTTCAGGGTGATGCAGCCGATGCGGCCTTGGATTTGTGCGATGACATCAGACATTGTTTTGCCTCCAGCCTAACCATTGGTTCATGAGCAAAGCCCCCAGGACCAGGGACCCACCCCACAGGACACTCGATTGAGGTGCTTCGTTGGCGCCCCACCACGCCAGTGCGATGCCAAACACGATTTCCAGCAAAGCCAGCAAGGCCACCTCGGGCGCCTTGAGAACGCGGGCACACACCACCGATAAAGCACACGGAATGGCCAGCTGAAACAAGCCCAGCGCAGCCAACAAGCCCACGTCATGCGCAGAGGCCTGAAACGGCATGGCCAGTGGCAGTGTCAACAAAGAAGACATGATGGCGCCCAGCAGAACAGAGGGCACCAGGTCCAGGTTTTGCCCTTCGCTCTGGCTTTTTTGCACCAAGGTCCATTGGACTGCGCCCGCCATCGGCACACACAAAGCCACCAGCGAACCCACCAGGAAATTCGGGTCGCCCAGACTGAGCTGACTGCCGTACATCCAGCCAATGCCGATGCCTGCCAAGCCAATGGCCACCCAGGTTCGCGCCGGCAAGCGGTGACCCAAAAACACACGCGTGATCAAGGCCGTGAGCAAAGGACCGACCGCCATGGTGATCAGCACATTGGCCACGGCCGTCAAAGTCAGCGCCACCATGAAGGCGGTGAACATGACACTCCAGCACAAGCCGGACAACCAGAAATAGCGGCTGCGCCAGGGCAATCTGGCAAAAGCACCTCTGCCCTGCCAAAGCGGCAGGATGACCAGCAGCGACAGCACGGTGAAAAAGCTGCGCCAGAAGGTCACCTCAAAGCTGCGGGCCTGCTCCAGGTGTCGCGTCACCACCCCGGCCATGGACCACAAGGCGGTGTTGCCCACCATGACCCAAACGGCCATGCCGTGCGTCATCTTCATGACCGGACCCAGATCACTTGTTGCGCTTGCGGTCGCTTTCCTTCAGGAAGCGCTTGCGCAGACGCACGCTCTTGGGCGTGATTTCGACCAGCTCATCGTCCTCGATGAACTCGACGCCGTACTCGAGGGTCAGGTCGATCGGGGGCGTGATCTTGATCGCGTCTTCCTTGCCGGACACACGGAAGTTGGTCAACTGCTTGGTGCGGGTGGCGTTGACCACCAGGTCGTTGTCACGGCTGTGGATGCCCACAATCATGCCTTCGTACACCGGGTCGTTGGCCTTGACGAACATGCGGCCACGGTCATCGAGCTTGCCCAGGGCATAAGTGAAGATTTCACCGTCGTCCATAGAGATCAGCACACCGTTTTTGCGGCCACCGATTTCACCTTTGTGCGGCTCGTAACCGTCAAAGATGTTGGAGATCAGGCCAGAGCCACGGGTCAAGTTCAAAAATTCGTTGGTGAAACCGATCAGGCCACGGGCCGGGATGCGGTATTCCAGACGGACGCGGCCACGGCCATCGGGTTCCATGTTGACCAGCTCGCCCTTGCGCTCACCCAAAGCCTGCATCACGCCGCCCTGGTGGGTTTCTTCGATGTCGGCGGTGACCAGTTCGATCGGCTCATGGCGCTCGCCATTGATGTCGCGGTACAGCACGCGGGGCTTGGAGACGGCCAGCTCGTAGCCTTCGCGGCGCATGTTTTCCAGCAAGATGGTCAGGTGCAATTCACCGCGACCGGCCACTTCAAAGATACCGTCTTCGTCGGTTTCCTTCACGCGCAGGGCCACGTTGTGCTGCAGTTCTTTTTGCAGACGGTCCCAGATCTGGCGGCTGGTGACGTACTTGCCTTCACGACCGGCCAAGGGCGAGGTGTTCACGCAGAAGTTCATGGTCAGCGTGGGCTCGTCCACCTTGAGCATGGGCAGCGGTGTGGGCTTGAGGGGATCGGTGACGGTCACGCCGATGTTCAGGTCGGCAATGCCGTTGATCAACACGATGTCGCCAGGGCCGGCTTCGGTCACCTGCACCCGGTCCAGACCTTGGAAGGTCAACACCTGGTTGACACGGCCCTTGACGGTCGAGCCGTCCGGGCCTTCCATGACCAGCACATCCATGCCGGGCTTGACTTTGCCCTGACTGATGCGACCCACGCCGATGCGGCCCACAAAAGTGGAAAAGTCGAGCGCAGAAATCTGCAGCTGCAAAGGGGCTTCAGGATCACCGCTGTTTGGCGGCACGTGCTTGAGCACGGTGTTGAACAGGGCCGACATGTCGGGGCCCCACTGCTCGCCGGGGGCACCTTCTTCGAGCGATGTCCAGCCGTTGATGCCGGAGGCATACACCACCGGGAAGTCCAGCTGCTCGTCGTTGGCGCCCAGCTTGTCAAACAGGTCAAAAGCGGCGTTCACCACTTTGTCGGGGTTGGCGCCGGGCTTGTCGACCTTGTTCACCACAACGATGGGCTTGAGGCCCAAGGCCAAGGCCTTTTTGGTCACGAAACGGGTCTGGGGCATGGGGCCTTCTTGCGCGTCGATCAACAAGACCACGCCGTCGACCATGGACAGAGCACGCTCCACTTCACCACCGAAGTCCGCGTGGCCGGGGGTGTCGACGATGTTGATGTGGGTGCCTTCCCAGCTCACGGCGCAGTTTTTGGCCAGGATGGTGATGCCGCGCTCGCGCTCGATGGCGTTGTTGTCCATGACGGTGTCGACCACTTTTTCGTGTTCGGCAAAAGTGCCCGACTGACGCAGCAGCTGGTCCACCATGGTGGTTTTGCCATGGTCAACGTGCGCGATGATGGCGATGTTGCGAATTTGCTTGCTCATGCTTTCTCTTCCTTTAAACCTGCTCGGCCAGCAAAGGCACGTTGACAGGTGATTTTTCCAAAATCTGTTGAATTTCGATCGGGCTCAACAATCGACCCGGAATCAATTCGCCGCCATGCACATGTGCTGTTCCCAGCAAGGCACGAGGATGCTCTCCATACACCACGACTTGATCACAATCATCCCAAGGGCCGCGTCGGCGCACCCCACTCAAAAATCTTCCGGCGTTCTCACTGTCCAGACTCACCTCGGTGTAGCCCGGCAGCAGCACATCCACCGGCTGCAAAGCCGCCAGCCGCTGGTTGTCGTCCATGCGCTCGAGCGCCGACAGCGTCACGCACTGGGCTTCTTCAAAAGGCCCGGTGACCACACGGCGCAAAGCGCTCAAATGCCCACCACATCCCAAAGCTTCGGCGATATCTTCGCCCAGCGTGCGGATGTAAGTGCCTTTGCTGCAGCGCACCCGCAAACGCAAAAAAGGCGCATCGCCTTGCAACTGCATGTCCAGCAACTCCAGGTCATGGATCACCACGTGGCGCGCTTCGCGCGCCACGGTTTCGCCCTCGCGCGCATATTCGTACAAAGCCTTGCCGTCTTTTTTCAAGGCGCTGTGCATGGGCGGCACCTGGCTGATGGGCCCCATGAAGCGGTCCAGCACCTCGACCACCTGGCCCGGGGTGCAGCGCACCTCGCGCGTCTCAATCACTTCACCTTCGGCATCGGCCGTGCTGGTTTTGACACCCAGCCGCACCGTGGTCTCGTAGGTCTTGTCGGCATCCAGATGCTGCTGGCTGAACTTGGTGGCCGCACCAAAACACAAAGGCAGAACGCCCGTGGCCAAAGGGTCGAGCGTCCCGGTGTGCCCGGCTTTCTCGGCCCGCATCAACCACTTGGCTTTTTGCAAAGCCTGGTTGCTGGAAAGACCCAGCGGTTTGTCGAGCAACAGCACCCCGTGCACAGGGCGCCGCTGCACCCGTGTGCGTGGCGCGTTCATGCTCAGTCCTCCTGGGCGCGAGACGACACGGCCTTGGCGATCAGCGCATTCATGTCGGAGGCACGCTCGGTGGTGCGGTCAAACAAGAAGTGCAGGGTCGGCACGGTGTGGATGTGCAAACGCTTGAACAAGCCATTGCGCAGGAAGCCCGCTGCCGCATTCAGGCCTTCGGTGGCTTCTACGGGGTTGCCCGTCAACACACTGAAATAAACCTTGGCGTGCGCGTAATCGGGCGTGACCTCGATCGCGTTGAGCGTGACCATGCCCACACGCGGGTCTTTCAACTCGCGCGCGATCAACTCGGCCAGATCGCGCTGGATCTGGTCGGCCACGCGGAAACCGCGGTTGGGCACAGAGGACTGCTTTTTACGCGCCATTTACAGCGTTCTCGCGATTTCCTTGACGTCGAAGAATTCGAGCTGATCGCCTTCTTTGATGTCGTTGTAGTTCTTGAGCTTGATACCGCACTCGAAGCCTTCCTTGACTTCGCGCACGTCGTCCTTGAGGCGCTTGAGCGAGTCGAGTTCACCGGTATAGATGACCACGTTGTCGCGCAGCAGGCGGAATTTGGCGTTGCGGGTGACTTGACCCGACGTGACCATACAACCGGCCACCGTACCAATCTTGGACGCCACGAACACGGTCCGGATTTCGGCCATGCCCATGATTTCTTCGCGCTGCTCGGGTGCCAACATGCCGGACATGGCCGCTTTGAGTTCATCCACAGCGTCATAAATGATGTTGTAGTAATGAACGTCCACGCCATTGCCTTCGGCCAGTTTGCGGGCACCGGCATCGGCGCGCACGTTGAAACCGATCACAATGGCCTTGGAGGCGATCGCCAGGTTGATGTCCGACTCGCTGATGCCACCCACGCCGGAGTAAACCAGCTGCACTTTGACCTCGTCGGTCGACAGTTTGAGCAAGGAGGCGCCCAAGGCTTCTTGCGAACCTTGCACGTCGGCCTTGATGATGATCGGCAGCATCTTGACTTCGCCCGCCGACATGTCGGTGAACATGTTTTCGAGCTTGGCCGCTTGTTGCTTGGCCAGCTTGGTGTTGCGGAATTTGCCTGCACGGTAGGTGGCGATCTCGCGGGCACGGCGTTCATCGGTCATGACCATGAACTCGTCACCGGCTTGCGGCACTTCGGTCAAACCCTGAATTTCAACCGGGATCGACGGGCCTGCCGATTTGATCGGCTGGCCGTTCTCGTCGAGCATGGCGCGAACGCGGCCAAAGGTCTGGCCTGCCAGCACCACGTCACCGGTGTTCAAAGTACCCGACTGCACCAGGATGGTGGCCACAGGACCGCGGCCCTTGTCCAGACGCGCTTCGATGACCAGGCCCTTGGCGGCGGCTTGCACCGGGGCCTTGAGTTCCAGCACTTCGGCTTGCAGAAGCACTTGCTCCAGCAGATCGTCAATGCCCATACCGGTCTTGGCCGACACGGAAACGAAGGGTGAATCGCCCCCAAACTCTTCGGGCACGACTTCTTCGGCAATCAGTTCGCTGCGCACGCGTTCGATGTTGGCGTCGGGTTTGTCCATCTTGTTGATGGCCACCACGATCGGCACACCTGCCGCTTTGGCGTGCTTGATGGCTTCCTTGGTCTGGGGCATCACGCCGTCGTCACCCGCCACCACCAGGATGACGATGTCGGTGGCTTGTGCGCCACGGGCACGCATGGCCGTGAAGGCCTCGTGACCGGGGGTGTCCAGGAAAGAGATCATGCCGCGAGGCGTCTCGACGTGGTAGGCGCCGATGTGCTGCGTGATGCCACCGGCTTCGCCCGAAGCCACTTTGGCCCGGCGGATGTAGTCCAGCAGCGAAGTCTTGCCGTGGTCCACGTGACCCATGACGGTGACCACAGGGGCACGCGGCAAAGATTCAGCGTGTTGGTCGGACACTTCGTCATCGGTGAAGGCTTCAGGATCGTCCAGGGCCGCGATCACGGCCTTGTGTCCCATTTCCTCCACCACGATCATCGCGGTGTCCTGGTCCAAAGGCTGGTTCATCGTGGCCATCTGGCCGAGCTTCATCAGGTGCTTGATGACCTCGGAAGCCTTGATCGCCATCTTGTGGGCCAGTTCGGCCACAGTGATGGTTTCGGGCACGTGAACTTCGAGCACGCGAACTTCTGCGGGTGCAGACTGCGCATGCGAGTCATCGCGATCACGCTCGTTGCCGCGGCGGCCACGCGGACCCGTGCGCCAGTTGTTGCGGCCCACACCGCCGCTGGTATCACCGCGGGTCGGGATGGCCTTTTTCTTGGCCGGATCTCCGGCCCAGCTGGAGGACAGCTTGGCCGATTTGACTTCCTTGTTGCCACCGGGGGCAGAAGGCGTTGCAGCTTGTCCAGCGGCTGCGCGAGCACCCGGCGCGGGCGTGCCTGCAGGTTTGTGCAAAGTGCCTTTGACGGCAGCTTTGGCTTCGACCTTGGGTTCTTCCTTCTTGGCGACCAACACCTTTTTCGGGGCGTTCATCATGTTCCGGATGGCTTCGGCCTCAGCCAGGGCCTTGCGGCGACGGGCATCCAGATCCAGTGCGCGTGCGGTCTCTTCGTCGGCTTTGGCCTTCGAATCAGCGGCGGCTTTTTGAGCGGCGGCTTCACGTGCTTCTTGGTCGGCCTTGGCTTTGGCGGCAGCTGCCTCGGCCATCTCGGCGGCCTTGGCTGCCGCAATGTTCGCGGCAGTGACAGACGGCGCAGCGGCAGCAGGTTTGGCTTGCGAAGCCGCGTTGATGCTGGCCGCTTCGGCGCGGGCGAGTTGTTCGCGCTCTTCACGGCTCAACTGAGGTTTGGCCAAAGTGACCTGATCGGCTGCAGCCGATGCCGCAGCATCCGCCAAAGATTGCGCTTCAGCACGGGCTTTCACCTCTTGTGCTTCCATCTCCAATCGCTGCTTGGCTTCTTGCGCTTCACGCTGGCGACGTTTTTCAACCAGTTCTTCTTCCTGGCGACGAATCAACTCAGCCTGTCGGCGGGCCTCTTCTTCGCGGCGAGCCAAATCGGCATGGTCAATGACCGGCTCTTGCGGCTCTTCAGCAGGCGCCTCTTGCACCGGCTCGTCATCGCGCTTGATCAAGGTGCGCTTTTTACGCACTTCCACCTGAATGGTGCGGGCTCTGCCCGAGGCATCCGCCTGCTTGATTTCGCTGGTGGATTTTTTCACCAAGGTGATCTTCTTGCGGTCCGCAGTCACGGTGCCGTGACTGGCCTGCAGGTAGCTCAGCAGTTTTTGTTTATCGGCGTCGTTCAGCGTGTCGCTGTCCGAAGTTTTGGCAACCCCTGCAGATCGCAATTGATCCAACAGAACATCGGCAGATTTTTTGAGTTCATTGGCGAACTCGGCAACAGTGGTACTGGACATAATTTTGTTCAAGCCTCCATCAGACTTCAGGCCTGGCCAGCGAACCAATGTTCACGGGCTTTCATGATCAGGGCGGTCGCCTCTTCAGCTGTCTGAGCAGTGATGTCAGTCAGTTCGTCGGTGGCCAGGTCAGCCAGATCGTCGCGGGTGTGGATACCCGCTTCAACCAGCTTCGAAATCAGCTCGGGCGTCAAGCCCGGCAGGTCACGCAAGTCCTGAGAAACGTCTTCAACGCTCTCTTCGCGTGCAATCTCAAGGGTCAGCAACGCATCTTTGGCGCGTGTGCGCAACTCGTTGATGGTGTCTTCGTCGAAGCTTTCGATTTCCAGCATTTCCTGGATCGGCACATAGGCCACTTCTTCCAGGCTGGTGAAACCCTCGCCGATCAGGATGTCGGCGATCTCCTGGTCGACATCGAGCTTTTCCATGAACAACTGGCGGATGCCAGTGGTTTCTTCGGCTTGCTTCTGGGCAGATTCGGCCGCGTCCATGATGTTGATCTTCCAGCCGGTCAGGTCAGAAGCCAGGCGCACGTTCTGACCACCACGGCCGATCGCGATCGCGAGGTTTTCCTCGTCCACCACCACGTCCATGGCGTGCTTTTCCTCGTCCACCACAATGGACTGCACGTTGGCGGGGGCCAAGGCGCCGATCACGAACTGGGCCGGGTCTTCACTCCACAAGACGATGTCGACACGCTCGCCAGCCAGCTCATTGGTGACCGCATTGACGCGGGTGCCACGCACACCGACGCAGGTGCCGATCGGGTCGACGCGCTTGTCGTGCGACAGCACGGCGATCTTGGCGCGTGAGCCGGGGTCACGGGCGCAGGTTTTGATTTCCAACAGGCCTTGCTCGATCTCGGGCACTTCCTGGCGGAACAACTCGATCATGAACTCGGGGGCCGAACGCGACAGCAAAATCGGCGCGCCGCGCAAGGTCAAATCCACTTCCATGATCATGGCGCGCACACGGTCGCCGCTGCGCAGGTTTTCCTTGGGGATCATTTCGCTGCGGCGCAGGCGGCCTTCGATGCGGCCGGCTTCGCAGATGATGTCGCCCTTGTCCATGCGCTTGACGGTGCCGACAAAAATCTTCTCGCCGCGCGACATGAAGTCGTTGAGCAACATTTCGCGCTCGGCATCGCGGATTTTTTGCAAAATGACCTGCTTGGCCGCCATGGCGCCAATGCGGCCAATGGGCAAAGACTCGATCGGCTCTTCGATGTACTCGTCGACCTCGATGTCAGGAATCTGCTCTTTGGCCTCGAACAGCAAAATTTCCTGCTCGGGCAACTGCAAACCGGCTTCATCGGGCACCACGTGCCAGCGGCGGAAAGTTTCGTAATTGCCGCTGTCGCGGTCCACCGCCACGCGGATGTCCACCTCGCCGGCATACAACTTTTTGGTGGCTTGGGCCAAGGCGGCTTCCACGGCACCAAACACCACGTCGCGCTCAACGTTCTTTTCACGTGAGATGGCTTCGACCAACATCAACATTTCGCGATTCATGAATGACTCTCCTGTTCCACTGGGCCTGTGGTTCAGACCCGATATAAATGCGCAAAGCCCGACACGCAGGTCAGGCTTCTACCTTGGGCTTGCGCCCTTTGAAATCCACCACGGGGGCCAAACGGGCCTCGCGCAATTCGTCCAATGTGAACCCCAATGCATGCAAAGGTGCAGGGGCCCGTTTTTTACTGACTTTTTGACCCGGCTTGACGGCGGGCGCATCGCTCCAGACGATTTGCCAGCCTTGGCCGGTGGCGTCACGCTCGAGCGTGCCGCGAAATTTTTTACGCGTCGGGTTGACCATGCCACCAGCGTTCTCACCCATGGGGGCTTTGAGGGTGATGTCGATCAACTCCCCGACGAAGCGCTCAAAGTCCTGCGCATTGCGCAAGGGGCGGTCGATACCGGGGGAAGACACCTCCAGCCGGTTGTAGGCCACGCCATCGACTTCGAGAGCGAACTGCAACTGCCGATTGACTTTTTCGCAGTCTTCCACGTTGATGAACAGCTCAGAGCCAGGCTGCCAGGGCCAGTCGATGGTGATGCGCAACAAACCGCCCGCTGTGCGGTCAATCTCAACCAGGTCATAGCCCAGGCCGGTCACGGTTTCTTGAACAATTTGCTGCAATGCCACAGAGCTTCGGAATGTCAACGTTAAAAAGAGAGACCCAAAAAAAACGGGCGGTGAAAACCCGCCCGTTTGGTCGTGAAGCCGGTATTCTAGCCGAAAAACGCGCTAAGTGCGTGATTTTGAAGGAAAACGAAGCCCCTACAGCCGCAGGCGTGCCTCACGCATCGGGAAAGGCCGCCAGCAAAGCGCGGGTGTAGCCGTGCCCAGGCGAGTGCAGCACCTGCTCGGCAGGCCCCGCCTCCACAACCTGGCCGGCTTGCAGCACCATCACCTGGTGGGCCATGGCCCGCAACACGTCAATGTCGTGGGTAATCAATAAATACGCCATATTCCGGTTTTTCTGGAGCGCCTGCAGTAACTTCAGGATTTGCTTTTGCACGGTGACATCCAGTGCACTGGTCGGTTCGTCCAGAACCAGCAACTGAGGCGCCACCACCAGTGCACGGGCCAGGGCAATGCGCTGCCTCTGTCCGCCTGAAAAGGCATGGGGGTAACGGTTGAGCAAGTCCGGAAACTCGGCCGTGGTCAAACCCACTTCGGCCAAGGTGGCCACCACCCGCGCCTCGATATCGGGCCCGGTCAACTGCGGCTGGTGCAATCGCAAGCCTTCCGAGACGATTTCGCCCACCGTCATGCGGGGCGACAAGCTGCCATAGGGGTCCTGAAAAACGACCTGCACCTTCTGGCGCAAGGCTTTGTCGCGACCGGGAACACCTTGCCAGGTCTGTCCACCGAAGGACAGTTCGCCGCCAAAGGGGATCAAGCCCAACACGGCCTGCGCCAGACTGGATTTGCCAGAACCCGACTCCCCCATCACGCCCAACGTGGTGCCTGGCGTGATGCTGAAGTCGGCCCCATGCACGGCCGTGAAGTGGTGTTGGCGGAACCAGCCGCGAAAACCGGGCACGTTCATCGGGTAACGCACTTGCAGGCCCTTGGCCTGCACCAAGGATGCCCCGGCTGGGTAGATTGTCGCCAAGCCATCCCGGGAGGGCCGACTGTCCAGCAGCTTTTGGGTATAGGGATGCTGGGGGCGTGAGAACACATCGGCCAAAGCGCCCTGCTCCACCAGATGGCCTTTTTCCATCACCGCCACCCGGTCGGCAAAGTGGCGCACCAAGGCCAAATCGTGGGTGATCAGCAAAACGGCCATGCCGGTTTTTTGCTGCAGATCGGCCAGCAGCTGCAACATCTGCAGGCGCAAGCTGGCGTCCAGCGCCGTGGTCGGCTCGTCGGCCAGCAGCAGCTTGGGCTCGGACGCCAGCGCCATGGCCATCATGGCGCGTTGGCGTTGGCCGCCCGACAACTGGTGTGGGTAGGCCCCAAAACGGCGCTCGGGGTCATCGATCCCGGTTTCGGAGAGCAAATGCACGGCCCGTGCATCGGCGTCGCGCCGGGGCAAGAGCTTTTTGAGTTGCAGCACTTCCGAGATCTGAGCACCCACCGTCATCAAGGGGTTGAGCGCCGTCATCGGCTCCTGAAAAATCATGGCGATCTCGTCGCCACGGATGCGCTGCATCTCGGCTGGCGTTTGCCCCAGCAAGTCCTGGCCTTGCCACAGCACCTGACCCGACAGCTCGGCCGAATCCAGCAAGCGCAGCACCGACAGCGCGGTGACCGATTTGCCCGAACCCGACTCGCCCACCAAGGCCACGCGCTCACCCGCCTGAAGGCTCAGGTTCACGCCGTGTACCACGGCCTGCCCGCCAAAGGCAATGCGCAGGTCTTTGAGTTCCAGCAAAGCTTGCGGCGCGTTCATGCTTGAGCCTTTCGCGGGTCCAGCGCATCACGCAAGGCGTCGCCCATGAAGGTCAGCAGCAACAAGGTCACCACCAGGACCACGAAGGTGGACATCGATATCCACCAAGCGTCGATGTTGTTTTTGCCCTGGGCCAACAACTCGCCCAGGGACGGTGTGCCCGGCGGCACGCCCAGGCCCAGAAAGTCCAGCGAGGTCAGGGCCAAAATGGCCCCACTCATGCGAAACGGCAGGAAAGTCACCACCGGGGTCATGCTGTTGGGCAACACATGCCGCCACATGATTTGCCAATGCCCCAGACCCAAGGCCCGCGCCGACTTGACGTAGTCCAGCTGGCGGTTGCGTAAAAACTCGGCCCGCACATAGTCGGACAGACCCATCCAGCCAAACAGGCCCAGCAGCAAAAGCAACAAGCCCACGCTCGGCTCGAACACGGCCGAGAAAATGATCAGCAAATACAGCTCGGGCATGGCGCTCCAGATTTCGATGAAGCGCTGAAACACCAGGTCGGTCTTGCCCACAAAAAAGCCTTGCACGGCGCCGGTCAGCACGCCAAGGAACACGCCGAACAAGGTCAGGGCCAGTGCAAACAGCACCGACACCCGAAAGCCATACAGCAAACGCGCCAGCACATCGCGCCCCCGGTCGTCGGTGCCCAACCAATTGCGGGCGGTCGGCGGTGCCGGGTTCGGCAAGGGGGCAAAGTAGTCGAGCGTGCTGTGGTGGTAAGGGTTAGGGGCCTGCAGCGCCCAGTTGCTGCCCTTGTGTAGTTGTTGCTGAATGAAGGGATCCAAGTAGTCAGCTGGTGTTTCGAAATCACCGCCAAAAACTTTTTCGGGCAAGGTCTGCATCACCGGGAAGTACCACTGCCCGTCAAAGCGCACAACCAGCGGCTTGTCGTTGGACAGCAACTCGGCCCCCAGGCTCATCACGAACAGGGTCACGAAAATGATCAGGCTGCCGAAACCCAAACGGTTGCGCCGGAAACGCTGCCAGGCCCGGGCCGAGGGAGACGTTTGGTGCGGTAAAGCGGTGGTGGTGGCAGCGGTCATTTGTCAAACTTCACGCGAGGATCCACCCAGAGGTAGCACAGGTCACTGGTCAGCTTGGTCACCAGCCCGATCAGGGTGAACAAATACAAGGTGCCCAGCACCACCGGGTAGTCGCGCCGGATCACGGCCTCATAGCTCAGCAAGCCCAGGCCATCGAGCGAGAAGAGGGTTTCGATCAGCAGCGAGCCCGTAAAAAATGCCCCGATGAAGGCCGCAGGAAAACCCGTGACCAGCGGGATCAGCGCATTGCGCATGACATGGCGGTACAGCACCCGGTTTTCACTCAGGCCTTTGGCACGGGCTGTCAGCACATACTGTTTGCGGATTTCTTCCAGAAACGCGTTCTTGGTCAGCATGGTGATGACGGCAAACGAGCCCAGCACACTGGCCGTGACCGGCAAAGTGATGTGCCACAAATAGTCGACCACCTTGGCCCCCCAGCTCAGCTGCTCCCAGTTGGACGAGGTCAGGCCGCGCAGCGGAAACCACTGCAGCTGCCCACCAAAAATCACCAGCAAGGCCACACCCAGCACAAAACCCGGGATGGCATAGCCCACCAGCACCAGCAAACTGGTGAGCGTGTCAAAACGCGTGCCGGCCCGCACCGCCTTGGCGATCCCCAAAGGCACCGAGACCAGGTAGCTCAGGAAAAAGGTCCACAAGCCCAGGCTGATGGACACGGGCAGCTTCTCCTTGATCAGGCTCCAGACGTCTTTGGGGTAGAAAAAACTCTTGCCCAGATCGAACCGCGCAAACTGCTGGAGCATCATCCAAAACCGCTCGGCAGGCGGCTTATCAAAGCCGTAGAGCGTTTTGATTTCGGCAATGCGGGCGGCATCCACACCCTGTCTGCCCCGGTAACCGCTGCCTGATGCCGCAGCGCCCTCCCCGCCCGTGTCCCGGCCTTGCAACTGGGCCACCATTTGCTCGACCGGACCACCGGGCACAAACTGGATCACCACAAAGGTCATCAACAACACCCCGAACAAGGTCGGGACCATCAAGAGCAAGCGTTTGACAATGTAGGCCAGCATGGCTCAGCGCCCTTTTCCCGGTGCGTTGGACGCAGCTTGGGGTGACCACCACACGGTGGTCACCAGCGCTTCAGGCTGGTAGTAGCGCGGCAACTGGGCGGGACGCTCAAAGGCCGACGCCCGCCAGGACACCCGGTGCACCGCGCCGTACCAATGCGGCACCACGTAATGGCCGTGGCGCAGCACCCGGTCCAGGGCACGCAAGCTGGTCACCAGCTGCGGCCGGGTGGTGGCACTCACCACCTTGTCCAGCAAGGCATCCACTGCCGGGTCTTTCAGACCCAGCACATTGCCCGAGCCCTCCACATCGGCCGATCGGCTGCCATAGCGCTCCAGCAACTCGGTGCCGGGCGCTTCGCTGCCCACGGTGCGGTTGCTGATGATGTCAAAGTCGAACACGTCCATGCGTTTTTGCAGCAAGGCAAAGTCGATCACCTTGTACCGGACTTGGATGCCCAGTTTTTCCAGGTTTTTGGCAAAGGGCGTGACGACGCGCCCCATCGAGCCCGAGCTGTCGAGAAATTCGATGCTCAAGGCTTGCCCCTTGGCATTGCGCAAAGCGCCATCGCGGTAGGTCCATCCGGCGGCTTGCAGCAAATCACGCGCCTGGCGCAAGTGGTCGCGCAGGGTGTGGCCCGAGGCGGGGTCGAGCGCAGTTTGGGGCGGTTGGGGCACATCCTGCTCGAACACAGCGGCAGGCAGCTGAGACCGCAAAGGCCCAAGCAAAGCCAACTCGTCAGGGCCAGGTCGGCCCTTGGCTTCAAAATCGCTGGCCACAAAATAGCCACGCACGCGGCTGTAGGCGTTGTAGAACAGCTGTCGGTTCAGCCACTCAAAATCCATGGCCAGCGCAATGGCCTGGCGCACCCGCACATCCTTGAACTGGTCGCGCCGCAGGTTGAACAAAAAGCCCTGAAAGTCGCCCGCGTTGCCATGTGGCAACTCGGCCTTGATCAGCTCGCCACGCTCGAAGGCCCGGCCCGTGAAGGCCCGGGCCCACTCGCGGGCGATGAAAGATTGCATGTAATCGAACTCGCCCGCCTTGAAGGCTTCGAGCTGAGCGGTGCTGTCCTTGTAAATCTTGTAGGTGATGCGGTCAAAATTGAACAAGCCTTTGCGCACGTTCAGGTCTTTGGCCCAATAAGCCGGGTCGCGCTCGTAGGTGATGTCCTTGCCAAACTGCACTCGGCCTATGCGGTATGGCCCCGAGGCGATGGGCATGTCCATGACCATCTGATCGAATGGCTTGTAGTTTTTACCCTCCAGCCCCCATTTGTGGCTGAACACCGGCAAGCTGCCCACAATCAAAGGCAACTCGCTGTTGGGCCGCACAAAATCAAAACGGATGCTGCGCTCGCCCAGGACCGTGGCGCCTTTGACCTCGCCAAAATAAGTGCGGTACTGGGGCGCGGCCTGCTTGCTGGTCAGGCGTTCAAACGAATGGCGAACATCGGCGGCCAGCACCGGGTCACCATTGTGAAAGCGCGCTTGCGGGTGGATCTGGAAGACCACCGACATCCGGTCGCTGGCCACCGCCACATCTGACGCCAGCAGGCCGTAAGCCGTTGTCGGCTCGTCCATGTTGCCCACCAGCAAAGTGTCGAACATCATGGCCAGCATGGCCGGGGGCGCACTGCCCTTCAGCGTGAACGGGTTGTATTTGTCAAAGTTGGACTGGCGGGTGGGCGGCACCAGCACAATCTCGCCGCCTTTGGGCGCGGCCGGGTTCACATAAGAGAAATGGGCAAAGCCAGCCGGATAGCGGATGTCGCCAAACTGTGCGTAAGCGTGGGCAGCCCAGGCGGAGCCCGACATGCAGAGCCAGAGCGCCAAGCAGCAGTGTGTCCAGAAAAAGGCCATGGGTCTTCGCATGCGACAATTCTGCACACATTTTTCAGGAGTTGAAGACATGACTACAAAAACAGGATTTCTGTCGGGCAAAAAGCTGCTGATCACAGGCGTGCTGTCCAACCGCTCGATCGCTTATGGCATCGCCAAGGCCTGCCACGCGCAAGGCGCTGAGCTGGCATTCAGCTACGTGGGTGAGCGCTTCAAGGACCGCATCACCGAATTCGCCGCCGATTTTGACTCCAAGCTGATTTTCGATTGCGACGTGGGCAGCGACGAGCAAATTGAAAAACTGTTCACCGACCTGTCGGCCACTTGGCCCAAGTTCGACGGTTTTGTGCACGCCATTGGCTACGCGCCACGCGAAGCGATTGCCGGCGATTTTCTGGACGGTTTGTCGCGCGAGGGCTTCAAGATCGCGCACGACATCAGCGCCTACAGCTTCCCGGCCATGGCCAAAGCCGCCTTGCCTTACCTGAACGACAAGGCGTCCGTGCTGACCCTGACGTATCTGGGTGCGATCCGCACAGTGCCCAACTACAACACCATGGGCCTGGCCAAGGCGAGTCTGGAGGCATCGGTGCGTTATCTGGCCGAGTCGCTGGGCAGCCAGAACCGGGGTCTGCGGGCCAACGGCATTTCGGCCGGCCCCATCAAGACGCTGGCGGCCAGCGGCATCAAGGGCTTTGGCAAGATTTTGTCGGTGGTGGCAGAAGCCTCACCGATTCGCCGCAACGTGACCATTGAGGACGTGGGCAATGTGGCGGCGTTCATGCTGAGCGACTTGGCGGCGGGCGTGACCGCCGAGATCACTTATGTGGACGGTGGTTTCAGCCAGGTGGTCGGTGGGATTGCGGAGCCAGCGGCTGCGGCTTGATGCATTGTCCATGCCTCTTAAGCCTGCGAATACGGGCTTCGGCTTTTGCAAAGACCGCCTGAGGCGAGGCGGGCGCTGCCCGGGCTCATAACTCGCTTCGCTCGCCAAATCGCCCGGTTCAGCGCCCACCTCACCTCAGGCTCAGTGGGTATTCTTGTGGCCATGGGCCAGTTGAAAGTTGCAGGACTGCTCGGGCCTCGGTCTTGATCAACCAAGAGTGCTTGGCCACTGGCCATTAGAGTGGGATCGAACAAACATCTCCTTTAATTGAAAAAACGGCAAAAGCCGCTTTTTTCAATGCTCCCCCAACTCACCTGCTCACCCCTAGGATCAAAGTCCCAAGAGGCGCAAGCTCAGCGCAGCTTTCAAGCCTTCACGCAATCCGCAAAATACCGCTTCTTGCCATCGTCGTCCTTGATCTCGACCAGACCATGGATGTCGGTTTCGAAACCTGGGCACTTCTCGTTGAATTCGCGAGCGAACTTGAGGTAGTCCACGATCTTCTTGTTGAAGACTTCGCCGGGAATCAAGAGCGGAATGCCCGGTGGGTAAGGCGTGACCAGACCCACGGTGATGCGGCCTTCCAGGTGGTCAATCTCCACCCGCTCGGTCTTGCGCTGGGCAATGTGGGCGTAGGCGTCTGATGGGCGCATGGCCGGGGCCAGGTCCGACAAATACATGTCGGTGGTCAGGCGAGCGATGTCGTACTTGGCATACATCTCATGCACATGCTGGCACAGGTCGCGCAGGCCCATGCGCTCGTAGCGCGGGTGCTTTTGGCAGAACTCCGGCATGATTTTCCACATCGGCTGGTTCTTGGCGTACTCGTCCTTGAACTGCTGCAATGCCGTTAGCAGCGTGTTCCAACGGCCCTTGGTGATGCCGATGGTGAACATGATGAAGAAGCTGTAGAGGCCCGTCTTCTCCACCACCACGCCATGCTCCGTGAGGAACTTGCTGACGATCGAAGCCGGGATACCGGTCTTGTCAAACTTGCCGTCCAGGTTCAGGCCCGGTGTCACGATGGTCGACTTGATCGGGTCCAGCATGTTGAAGCCGTCGGCCAGCTGCTGACCGAAACCGTGCCACTTGCTGGCTTTTTTGCGCGGATCGTTGCGCAAGATCCAGTCGTCTGCGCGTCCAATGCCTTCGTCGGCAAATTTTTCAGGTCCCCAGACCTTGAACCACCAGTCCTGGCCGTAATCCTCGTCCACCTTGCGCATGGCGCGGCGGAAATCCAGGGCCTCGGCAATGCTCTCTTCCACCAAGGCGGTGCCGCCGGGCGGCTCCATCATGGCGGCGGCCACGTCGCAGCTGGCGATGATGCTGTACTGCGGGCTGGTCGAGGTGTGCATCAGGTACGCCTCGTTGAACAGCGGCCTGTCCAGCTTGGTGTTTTGCGCGTCCTGCACCAGCACATGGCTGGCCTGGCTGATACCGGCCAGCAGCTTGTGGATGGACTGGGTGGCGTACACCATGGACTCTTTGGGGCGAGCGCGCTTTTTGCCCATCGCGTGATAAGGGCCATAAAACGGGTGGAAAGCCGCATGCGGCAGCCAAGCCTCGTCAAAGTGCAGGTTGTCCACGTAACCGTCGAGCATGCTCTTGATGGTTTCGGTGTTGTAGAGCACGCCGTCGTAGGTGGACTGGGTCAACGTCATCACACGGGGTTTGATCTTTTTCGGGTCCACGCCTTTGAGCAAGGGGTTGGCCTTGATCTTGGCCATGATGGCCGCGGGCTCGAACTCGCTTTTGGGGATGGGGCCGATGATGCCGAAGTGGTTGCGCGTGGGCTTCATGAAGACGGGCACCGCGCCGGTCATGATGATGGCGTGCAGGATGGACTTGTGGCAGTTGCGGTCCACCACCACCACATCGCCCGGAGCCACAGTGTGGTGCCAGACGATCTTGTTGGAGGTGCTGGTGCCGTTGGTCACAAAAAAGCAGTGGTCGGCATTGAAAATCCGAGCGGCGTTGCGCTCGCTCTCGCCAATGGCGCCGTTGTGGTCCAGCAGCTGGCCCAACTCTTCCACCGCGTTGCACACGTCGGCACGCAGCATGTTCTCGCCGTAAAACTGGTGGTACATCTGGCCCACCGGGCTTTTGAGGAAAGCCACGCCACCCGAGTGACCCGGGCAATGCCACGAATACGAGCCGTCTTCGGCGTAGTCAAGCAGCGCCTTGAAGAATGGCGGCTGCACGCCTTCCAGGTAACTTTTGGCCTCGCGGATGATGTGACGCGCCACAAACTCGGGCGTGTCTTCGAACATGTGGATGAAGCCGTGCAACTCGCGCAGGATGTCGTTGGGCAAATGGCGCGAGGTCTTGGTCTCGCCATAGATGTAAATCGGTACATCGGCGTTCTTGCGGCGCACCTCGTCAATGAAGGCCCGCAAGTTGATGACGGCTGGGTCCAGGTCCGGGCCCGGTGAAAACTCTTCGTCGTCGATCGACAAAATGAAGGCACTGGCACGGCTTTGCTGTTGGGCAAATTGCGACAGATCGCCGTAACTGGTCACACCCAGCACTTCAAAGCCCTCGGCAACGATGGCGTCAGCCAAAGCACGGATACCCAGGCCCGATGTGTTTTCGGAACGGTAGTCTTCGTCAATGATGACGATGGGGAAACGAAATTTCATGGGCTGGTCGGGCTGTGCGCCAAAGAAAGGTCAAAGGGATTTGAAGCAGTGGCGAAGTTTAAGGACAAAAATGGCTTGCAGAACGACACAGGTCAGATTTCCCGAAAAAACCCTGAACAAGCCAAACGTTCCACAGACCGAAGAATTGCAGCAACCGCCCTCAAAACCCGTTTTTCAACTGCTACAATCTAAGGCTTCGGAGCGGTGGATGAGTGGTTTAAGTCGCACGCCTGGAAAGCGTGTGTGGGTTAATAGCCCACCGCGGGTTCGAATCCCGCCTGCTCCGCCAGAATACCAATGAAATCAAAAGCTCAGGCCAAGATTTTTTGTAACACCCCAAACGGCCCGCCATCACGTCAAGTGATGGCGGGCTTTTTGTTGGGCGACTGAGGTCACACAAATTCCAACTGTCCATCTGCATGTCCTGCAGCAACGCATGCCCTGCACCCTTGGTCAATTGCAGTAGTTTGATCTGAGGCAACCAACCCGTCGATTTAAAAACCGACTTTGCCATCGGTGCTCGCCCCACTTGCAGGTGGGGGTTGCATGTATCAGGACAACTTCATGCTCGTGTCGCCTTTGTCAAATCAGCATATCCCGGCAATTCACGTTCATGGCGTGGTTGATGCCTTGGCAATAGCTTTCTTGGTTGTGGTGAAGGCTGCTTTGAATTTCACGGTCCAAATCAGAGCGCGCGTCTTGTGTCCCATCGAGTGCGGACGCGACCAGCAGCGCAAGCGAATCCAGCATCCCTACAGCTTGCCCGCGATGGCTGTTGTCTTGGGCATCCAAGGGTTGACTCAGTACCTTGCATGACTCCTCCATCAGGCCGCGAATGAATTCGGTCGCATTGCTCAACACTTCAGCGCGATCACCCACATGGTGCTTTGCAGATACCGCCTTGTAAGCCGCGAACCAATTGAACAGGTCCAGGGCCAAAGCAGTGCCTCGGTGATAGCCAAACTGATAATTCATCGGCGGGCTGTCCTGGAGTCCCAGCGGAACAGGAAACCCACCGTCCAGGCGGTACGCCAATGCCATCGTGTGGGATTCATTTTGAATTTCGGTCATGGTGCATCCTCAATTCACATGAACACTGGCAGGGCGCGAAGTCGACACCCGATCTGGGATTTTTTCAAACACATCTCTGCTGCACCACAAACCGTTGCCACAGTTTGTGTGGGCAAGACCGTTGAACGATTCTGCAGTTTCTCCATGTGCCGTCTGGATGAGCGCTTGACGTTGTGCGCTTTTCGTCTGCAAATCATTCAGCGCATTCGATTTGTTGATTTTGAATGTTATAGTGTTAACTTCAGCCATTTCAAGCCTCCCCGCTTGGTCTGGTCAGGGGTCGGTTGCGCTGCTATCGCTTCCGGCCCCGCTTTTTTGCCCTGGCCAAACCGCCCCAGGGCATGGCGGTATTCTTCATGCCACGCAAGCATTTGCAATGAATAAGGCCCGCGATGCGGTCAATGATGTGCGGTGGTCATTGGTCTGTGCCTCCATCAAAAAAAGGCCCTTGCACAGGTCGTTGATGTACAGGCCATCCGCTTTGGCTTTCTTGCGGCCAATGACCAGCGCCGACTTCTCGCGCAATCGACAAGTCTTGCCGATGGCAGCGGCAGAGGTGTTCTGTGGGAATGAAACCAAGCCTGATCCAAAGTGCTTGGCAAGAAAACAGATCCGCCGAAGGCATGATCGGCCCGCACCACACGCGGTGGTGCAACACATCCAATCCAACACTGTGCGCACCGCATCAGCGCCGGACAGTTTGAGTTGTGCAAGCGCCAACGTGACGAACGCATTGACAAGCTTTGGCATGCCTACCTCCAGTTCAATCTGCCAATAATCAGAATATTTTAAAATGCATAGAAACACTTTGTGTATATATTTAAAATAAAAATATATTATTTATTTATTAAATACATTTTATTCTCATAAATTCACAAAAAACATGTGGCTGTAAATATGTTTTTGGCGAAAAAAAAGCCTGCACAAGTGCAGGCTTTTTGTCTGTTCGGTTGATCCGCTGGAACAGTCCAGGGACAACAGAAATCCCCGAAGCGTCGGGGACCGTTGTATCAGCGAACCACAGCGATCTGAGAACGCTCGCCACCCTTGTAGGTGTACATGGTCAAGGCGCCGTTCTTGATGTCGCCTTTTTCGTCAAAAGCGATGTCGCCAGTCACGCCCTTGTAGGTGATGCTCTTCAAAGCAGGCAGGTACTTGGCTGGATCGGCCGAGCCTGCGTTGACCATGGCTGTGGCCATGACTTTGACAGCGTCATAGACATACGGTGCATACACTTGGACATCGGCATTGAATTTGGCCTTGAAGTCAGCGCGGAACTTGTCCATGCCGACTTTTTGCTCGCCTTCCACACCGCCAGCTTCAGCGCAAACAACCAACTCGTCTTTCATGGCGTCGCCAGCCAGCTTGGCCAACTCGGCTGTGCAGATGCCATCGCCACCCATGAATTTGGCAGTGATGCCCAGTGACTTCATCTGGCGCAGCATCGGGCCGGCCACAGCGTCCATACCGCCAAAGAACACAACATCAGGCTTCTTGGCCTTCAGTGTGGTCAGAATGGAGTTGAAATCAGAAGCCTTGTCAGTGGTGAATTCATGTCCGACGATGGTGCCGCCAGCAGCGGTAGCGCCTTTTTTGAACTCTTCTGCCACGCCTTGGCCATAAGCGGTACGGTCATCGATCACGGCGATGTTTTTGCCCTTGAGGGTTTCCACAGCGTACTTGCCGAGGGTGCCACCCAAATGGACATCGTCAGCCACCACGCGGAACGCACCGGCATAGCCTTGGCGGGTGTACTTAGGATTGGTGGCCGATGGGGAAATTTGAGGGATGCCTGCAGTGTTGTAGATCTGCGAAGCAGGGATGGTGGTGCCGGAGTTCAGGTGACCGATCACGCCATTGACTTTGGCATCCACCAATTTCTGTGCAGCGGCCGTGCCTTGCTTGGGATCGGCAGCATCGTCTTCAGCCAGCAATTCGAACTTGACTGCCTTGTCACCGATCTTGAGACCTGCAGCGTTCAACTCATCGATGGCCATGCGGGCACCGTTTTCGTTGTCTTTGCCCAAGTGGGCGATGGCACCGCTGACGGGACCGACGTGACCGATTTTGATCACTTGGACGTCAGAGGCGGCTTCTTTTTTGCCGCATGCAGCCAAAACAACTGCGGCGACGGCCACAGCAACCACGGTCAAAGAGCGCTTACCAGAAAAGTTCATAAAAACTCCGAAGAATAAATTGCTTCAATCAAGCAACTTGTAAAGATACTTCAAAAATCACACTTTGTGGCTCAGGGAAAACCAAAATTCACGCCCGCAAAGCAGGGTTAATGACCGGAATTTTGATATTTTTCGCACCGTTTGGCCCACAAGCCCTCCAGCGTGCGCTGCACCAATTCGGATGTCAAACGATCCAGCTCAGGCCTCAAGTTCAGAATCAGCTCGTTGGACAGGGCCATCAACGCCTTTTTTTCGGCCATGCGGGCTTCCCATGCCACACCCAGAGCGGCAGGCACGTCCGAGGCCGGAACAAGTTGGGTCAGAACGGGCACCTGGTCAGGCGCCAACTTGGGATGGGTGGAAAGGTTCATGGTTCGGTTTTTCTGGACAGATCGTGTTGGATCAGATCAAAGCCCTGCGCTTTGTAATGTTTCCAGCGCTGACGGGCCTCGGAGCGACCGTGATCGTCATTGGCCACAATTTCAATCAAGCGTTCAAAACGCTCAAAACCCTGGGGTATGTCGTCGCCCAGATTCACGATGACATTGAAATCATCGCGCCCGAGCACATCAGCGTCCAAATGCACAGGGCTGGCTTGTTGCACTTCAAGGGCATCTGCAGCCGTGCAGTGGGCCAGAAAATCCGTGGCGGAAAACCGCCATAGGGCCTGATCCAGCTGCCGCAGCGTGGCGGGTGTCCCCAACACCGCGATGCGCAAGTCCTGGGCGCGGGCCTTGCGCAACAAACGGCAGGTGTGCAACAGCCGGTCGCTGGTGTTGAAGTGAAACTCAATACGGGTCATCCGTTCTTTCGGCCAACGTCAACGGATCTTGCGCGCGGTGCCGACCTTGGCTTTTGGGGCATTCTTTGCAGCGGGCACGTCGGCCACAGACAGCAAGTACTGGAGCAACAAGCCAACGGGTCTGCCGGTTGCGCCCTTGGCTGCGCCACCACGCCAGGCTGTACCGGCAATGTCCAGGTGAGCCCAGGCCATTTTTTGGGCAAATCGCTGCAGGAATTTGGCTGCTGTCACAGAGCCTGCGGCCCTGCCCGCCACGTTGGCCACATCTGCAAAGCGGGATTTGAGGCCTTCGGCATAGTCGTCGTCCAGGGGCATGCGCCAGCAGGTGTCACCAGCGGTTTCACCCGCTTGCTGAAGTTGCTGGGCCAGCTCGTCATCGCTTGAAAACAGGCCTGATCTGACGGCGCCCAAAGCAATGACGCAAGCACCGGTCAAGGTGGCGATGTCAATCACAGCCCGAGGTTTGAAGCGTTCGGCATAGGTCAGCGCATCACACAGGACCAGGCGACCTTCGGCATCGGTGTTGAGAATTTCAATGGTTTGACCGCTCATGCTGGTGACCACATCGCCGGGTTTCACGGCCAGGCCGTCGGGCATGTTTTCGGTGGCAGGGATCAAACCCACCACATTGACCGCGGGCTTGAGCTCGCCGAGCGCCTTGAAAACACCCAGAACACTGGCCGCACCGCTCATGTCGTACTTCATCTCGTCCATTTCGGCAGCAGGCTTGATCGAGATGCCCCCCGTGTCAAAGGTGATGCCTTTGCCGACCAGCACCACGGGGGCCTGACCGGCGGATGCGCCGTTGTAACGCATGACGATGAAACGCAAAGGCTCGGCCGACCCTTGTGCCACAGCCAGAAAAGCACCCATGCCCAACTTGGCGACTTCCTTGGGCCCTAGAACTTCGCACTTGAAAGAACGGCCGGATGCAATGGTCTTGGCCGCCTGGGCCAGCTGCGTGGGCGTGGCATGGTTGGCTGGCCGGTTGGCCCACTCCTTGGCCACCTCGATACCACTGACCACCGCTTGGGCGTGCGCAACCGCCTGACTCAAAGGGCTGTTCAAGGTCTCCACGCTGACATGCACCTGTTTAACCGTGCGCAGCTTGGGCTGGCTCAAGGTGGTGGTGTAGCTGTAGCTGGCATCGGCCAAACTGACCAAGGCCGTGTGAAGACTTTGGGCCGGCATGTCACCGACCGCATGGATGCCTGCGCGTTTGATTTTGTAGGCTTTCAGCGCTGCCCAGGCACTGCCGATGGCGCTGCGCACTTGCGCAGCGGTGTTTTGCGCACTGCAAACCACCACCAGATGACGCGCTTGAATACCGGCTTGGCCGTACAGGCAAATCACACTGTTGACCTTCAGCTCAAAATCCCCTTGAGAGATGGCCGAGGCCAACAAGCGGGAAACAGGGTCCTTGGCTGCGGCTTCGGGGGTGCAAGAGGCAGGCCACAAAATGATCAAAGCATCCAGGTCGGCTTGGACAGCAGCAGAGAGCGAACGCTTTTGGATTTCGAAGTTCATAATTCAGCTTTTCCTTTTTTGCCAATGTTATTCCATTCATCCCTTCGCAAGGACCTCGCGCGCAATTTTGGCGCCACGCTGGTCATTTTGGTGACCATTGTGATGACCATCATCTTGATTCGCACCTTGGGACAGGCCAGCCGGGGCGGTGTCAACCCCTCCGAGGTGATGTTGGTCATGGGTTTCAGCGTATTGGGGCAGATGCCGACCATCATCACCCTGAGTCTTTTCATCACCTGCGTGGCGACCTTGTCCCGGATGTATGGCGAGAGCGAAATGGTCATCTGGTTTGCCAGCGGAAAAGGTTTGGCGCATTTTGTGCGGCCTTTGTTGCGTTTTGCCTGGCCTATTTTTCTTTTCATTGCCTTGCTGAGTTTGTTGGTCTTGCCCTGGTCGCAGCAACAAATTCAAGACTTGAGGCAGCGTTATGAAAAACGCAACGACGTTGAACGCATTGCACCGGGACAATTTCAGGAGTCTGCGGGGGGTAACCGGGTCTTTTTCATCGACAAAGACAGCCCGGGACAACGCTGGGGCACCAACGTCTTTGTCTCCAGCCGTGACGGTCAACTCGAAAGTGTCACCACAGCCTCCCAGGGACGCGTCGAGTTTGTCGGGACCGACCGGTTTTTGTATCTGGAGAACGGACAGCAATGGCTGACCCTGCTGGATACGGGAGAAACCCGCTTGACCCAGTTCGAGCGCTACCAATTGCTGATCGATACCAACAATGCACCACCCGGTGAAGCCCAAAGCAGCCGCCAAAAGACGACATGGCAACTGCTGCAACAGCCCACACCAGCCCATCAGGCCGAATTGACGTGGCGCATCGGACTCTTGTTCACCGCCATCAACATGGTGCTTCTGGCGCTGGCCCTGTCTGCAGTCAATCCCCGGGTGGGCCGCAGTTATCACCTGGGCCTGGCCCTGTTTGTGTTTGTGGCCTATTACAACCTTCTGACGGTGGGACAAAATTGGATCAGCACCGGGCGGATGGGGGCCATCCCGTTCATGTTGCTGCTGCATGGCGGTGTTTTTCTGTTGGCCTTGGTGTGGCTGACTGTGCGGCACATGAATTGGCGCTGGCGAACACTGATCCTGGTTTGGGGCAACTCACGGAGGGTCAGCGCATGAAAACAGTCCGGCGTTTGCTCTACGGTGAAATCATCCGTGCAGTCCTGTTTGTGGGTCTGGGGTTTTTGGCCCTGTTCCTTTTTTTTGACATGGTCGATGAACTTCAGGTGCTGTCACGCTACGGTGCCCAGGGTTACCAGCTGCAGCATGCACTGCTCTACATTGCACTGAAAACGCCAGACCATATTTATGAATTGCTGCCCATCTCGGTGCTGATTGGCAGCATCTTCGTGATGGCTCGTCTGGCCCAAAGCTCCGAATTCACCATCTTGCGCACGGGTGGCCTGGAGCCGACCATGGCCCTGAGCGCTTTGCTCAAACTGGGCCTGGTATTTTCGGCGCTGACCTTCTTTTTTGGGGATTACGCGGCCCCCTGGGCTGAACGCCAGGCGCACCAAATCAAGGCCCCCTTCGTGGGACAGTTGACGGTCGGGCAAACCGGGGCCTGGCTGCGTGAAAAACAAGACCACAAGCAATACGCCGTGAACGTTCGACGCTTTGATGGCATCGCGCTGATGCAGGATGTCCGCATTCACGAGTTCAACGACAAAGGTCAGCTTTTGGCCATCACCACTGCCAGCGAAGCCGAAATCAAGGCGGGCCTGTGGATTTTGAAAGGCGTCGAAGAAAAATCCATCACGCAAGCCTCGGCTTCAGACACATTGCAGCTGACCTCGGCGCAGCAACCGCAAACCAACTGGCCAACCGAAATCAGCGCCGACATGGTGGCGGCCGCCTTGCTCAGCCCTGATCGCATGGGCACTTGGGAACTGTTTCGTTACATGCGTCATCTGGCGGTCAACAACCAGAATGCACAACGCTACGAAATCGAGTTCTGGCGCAAAATTTTCTACCCTTTGAGTTGCCTGGTGATGCTGGTGCTGGCCCTGCCCTTTGCCTACCTGCACTTCCGTTCGGGCCAAATTGCCGGCCATGTTTTTGGCGGCGTGTTGGCGGGCATCAGCTTTTCCTTGCTGAACAATGTGTTCAGCTTCATCGGTAATTTGCAGAACTGGCAGCCCCTGCTCACCTCTGCAGCACCGGCCTTGATATACAGCGCCATTTCACTGGCCGCATTTTGGTGGATGGTTTTACGGCGATGACAGACTCGGAAAAAAACAGCACTGGCGTGATTTTGTTTGCCCATGGTTCGCGAGACCCGCTGTGGCGACTGCCCATTGACGCCGTGGCGCAGCGCATGCTTGAACAAAATCCACAGCTCAAAGTCGCCTGTGCATTTCTTGAGCTGACCCGGCCAGATTTGCCCGAAACCGTCGAGCAGTTGATGAAACAAGGTGTGTCACAGGTGCGGATCGTGCCCATGTTTCTCGGTGTCGGGCGGCACGCGCGCGAGGACTTGCCGGCGCTGGTCAAAGACTTGGTTGAGGCCTATCCCCAAATGACGTTTGAGTTGACGCCTCCTGTGGGCGAGCACCCCGAGATGACCCGACTGATGGCCGACATCGCTGCAGGGACAAGCGACAGCCATTAGACAGACAAAGCATAATGGTGGGTATTAATATGGCAATAAACGTATGAACCTTCACCAATTTCGCTTTGTCCAGGAAGCCGCTCGCCGCAACCTGAACCTGACCGAGACCGCCAAAGCACTGCACACCTCGCAACCGGGTGTCTCCAAAGCCATCATTGAGCTGGAGGAAGAGCTGGGCATCGAAATTTTTGCGCGCCACGGCAAGCGGCTCAAACGCATCACCGAGCCAGGCGAGCAAGTGCTGCACAGCATCGAATTGATCCTGCGTGAGGTGAACAACCTTCGCAAGATCGGTGACCAATACAGCGCCCAGGACAGCGGCACCCTGTCCATTGCCACCACCCACACCCAGGCGCGCTATGTCCTGCCCATGCCCGTGGCCAAGTTGCGTGAAAAATACCCCAAAGTGAACATCAGCCTGCACCAGGGGGCACCCGACCAAGTGGCCAAGATGCTGCTGGACGACACGGCCGAAATCGGCATCGCCACAGAATCCCTGTCGGCCTATGAAGACCTGGTCACCTTGCCCTGCTACGAATGGCAGCATGTGCTGGTCCTGCCACTGGACCACCCGCTGGCCGCCAAGGTGAACCTTTCGCTGGAAGACATCGCCAGCGAACCCCTCATCACATACCACCCGTCGTTCACGGGCAGAAGCCGCATCGACCATGCGTTTGCAGCCAAAAAAATCACGCCCCGCATCGCATTGGAAGCGATCGATTCGGATGTGATCAAAACCTATGTCCGCTTGGGCCTGGGCATCGGCATCGTGGCAGAAATGGCTGTCAAGGACGATCCGGTGAAGGACCTTGCCGTGCGCCCCCTGGGTGCACTGCTGGGCCTGAACGTGGCACGCGTGGCCTTCAAGCGCGGGGCCTACCTGCGCCAGTTTGTCTACCAGTTTGCCGAGCTTCTGAGTGAGCGGCTCACCGCCCCTTTGGTGGCCAAGGCCATGAGCGGGCATGTGAACGATTACGAACTCTGAGCCCTGGTCCCATTTTTGTTTCAACCCCTTTTGACCCCTGTAGCGCGATGACTGCACGCACCCCCACCCTGGTTTCCAAAGCCCCCCACATGGGCACCACCATCTTCACCGTCATGTCGGCACTGGCCGCCGAGAAAAAAGCCGTCAATCTGGGACAGGGTTTCCCGGACTTTGACGCCGATCCCCATTTGCTGAGCCTGGTCCATGACGCCATGCAGGAAGGGCTCAACCAGTACCCGCCCATGGCTGGCGTGGCGCCCCTGCGTGAAGCGGTGTCCCGAAAAATCGAAGCGCTGTATGGCCGCCACTACGACCCGGTGAGCGAAATCACCGTCACCGCCGGCGCTACCCAGGCCATCCTGACCATCATCCTGGCCATCGTGCACCCGGGGGACGAAGTCATCGTGCTCGAACCCTGTTACGACAGTTATGTGCCCAACATCGAACTCGCGGGCGGACGGGTGGTTCGTGTGCCCCTGACACCCGGCACGTTCCGGCCCGACTTTGACCAGATCCGCGCCGCCATCAGCCCGCGCACCCGTGCCATTTTGATCAATTCGCCGCACAACCCGAGTGGCATGGTCTGGTCGGGCAAAGAAATGCTCACCTTGCAAGAAATACTGGCCCCCACCGACATCGTGCTTATCAGCGACGAGGTGTACGAGCACATGGTTTATGCCCCGTTGCAACACTGGAGTGCGGCCCACTTTGAGGGTCTGGCCGCACGCGCCTTCATCGTGTCGAGCTTTGGCAAAACCTACCATGTGACCGGCTGGAAAGTGGGCACCGTGGCAGCCCCTGCGGCCTACACCGCTGAATTGCGCAAAGTGCACCAGTTCATGGTCTTCACGGTGAACACCCCCATGCAGCACGGCCTGGCCCGCTACATGGCCAACCCTGCACCCTACCTGGAGCTGCCCGCGTTTTACCAGCGCAAGCGCGATTTGTTCCGCCAGGGCCTGGCACAAACCCATTTCAGGCTGCTGCCCGGCGAAGGCACCTACTTTCAATGCGTGGACATCTCGGGCCTGAAGGTGCCCGAAAAGAACCTGAGCGAAGCCGACTTCTGCCAGTGGCTGACCGCCGAGATCGGCGTTGCCGCCATCCCGCTTTCGGCCTTTTACGGCAATGGTTTCGATCAGAAAGTCATCCGCTTTTGCTTTGCCAAAAAGGACGACACCCTGCTGGCGGCGCTGGCCAAGCTCAAAGGGCTTTGAAAATTGTGCTGACACATTTGCTGGATCGGATGGGCCAGGCAGCCCTGTTGCAAAAAACGACACACAAGCTTCTGACCGCCACCCTGCTGGTTCTGTGGCTGCTGACACCCGCCGCTTTTGCCCAGCGCATGTACGACAGCAGCGGCAGACAGACAGGCCGTGTAGATGCCGAACGGTTTTACAACGCGGCGGGTCAACAAACCGGGCGGCTCGATGGCGAGCGGGTCTACGATGGATCGGGCAGGCTGCTGGGGCGCATCGATGGCGAGCGGGTGTACAGCGCCTCGGGCCGTCAAATCGGCCGCATCGATGGTGAGCGGCTTTACAGCGCTTCGGGCTCGCTCATGGGCCGCATGGACGGCGAGCGGCTGTACGATGCTTCGGGCCGCCAGATTGGCCGTGCCGATGGGCTGCGGCGGATGCAAATGATCGTGTTCTTTTATTTCTTCATGTGAGACCAGACCATGACCGTTCGTGAAATTCTCAAAATGGGCGACGCACGACTGCTGCGCGTGGCCGAGCGCGTGACCGCATTTGACACCCCTGAACTGCATGCCCTGATCGCCGACCTGCGCGAGACCATGGCCGCCGTGAACGGCGCGGGTCTGGCGGCGCCGCAGATTAGCGTGAATCTGCAAGTCGTCATTTTTGGCAGCGTGGCGCGCAACCCACGTTACCCGGACCGGCCACTGGTGCCGCACACGGTGCTGCTCAACCCGGAGATCACGCCCTTGGGCGCCGAAGAAGAATACGATTGGGAGGGTTGCCTGTCCGTGCCCGGTTTGCGCGGGGTGGTGCCGCGCTGGGCCAGTATCCGTTACACCGGGTTTGACGAAAAAGGCACACCGATCGATCGCACGGTGGAGGGTTTTCATGCCCGCGTCGTACAGCATGAATGCGACCACCTGATCGGCAAGCTCTACCCCATGCGGGTGCGCGACTTCACCCGCTTTGGCTTCACCGAGGTGCTGTTTCCGGAGATCAGCGCGGCAGAGGACGATTGAGCTTGAGGGCCGTTCAAGGGCGTGTGTCACGCCCATTGCCAGCAGGCTGACGCCCACCGCAAGAAAAGCTGTGCGATTTTTGAGACATGGCCTTGCTGCGGGGACTTGCCTGGCTGTGAACTCTTGTCCGCAAAGGGTGACGAATGGACCCGGCACCGGGCTGTCTTGTCCACAAGGCTGTCAGGGTGTGGGTTCAGGTTTTTGACCACTCAGCAGCAGCGTCAGACCTTCATCGTCCAACACCGGCACACCCAAGGCCTGCGCCTTGTCGAGCTTGCTGCCCGCCTCGGCACCCGCCACCACGTAGTGGGTTTTCTTGCTGACCGAGCCGGCCACTTTCGCCCCCAGCGCTTCGAGTTTTTCCTTGGCTTCGTCACGGCCCATGCTTTGCAAGGTACCGGTGAGCACCACGGTGATGCCCGCCAAGGGCATTTCGGTCGGGGCCAGAGCATCGCCTTCGGGCCAGGTGATCCCCGCATCCCGCAAAGCCTGCACGACTTCGCGGTTGTGCAGCTGGGCAAAAAAGGTGTGGATGCTGTGCGCCACCACCGGGCCGACATCGGCCACTTGCAGCAGCGCGTCTTCGCTGGCGGCCATGATGGCGTCCAGCTGGCCAAAGTGCCGGGCCAGTTCCTTGGCCGTGGCCTCGCCCACATGGCGAATGCCCAGGCTGAACAAAAAGCGGCCCAGGGTGGTGTTTTTGGACTTTTCCAGCGCTTCCAGCAGGTTCACAGCCGATTTTTCGGCCATGCGGTCCATGTTGGCGAGCGTGTCCAGTTTCAAGTGGTACAGGTCGGCCAGGGTATTGACGTGCCCGGCATCGACCAGCTGGTCCACCAGTTTGTCGCCGAGGCCATCCACGTCCATGGCGCGGCGGTGGGCAAAGTGCCAAATGGCTTGCTTGCGCTGGGCGCTGCAAAACAGCCCGCCCGTGCAGCGGTGGTCGGCCTCGCCCTCTTCCCGCTCGGCCAAGCTCCCACATACGGGGCAGTGCGTCACCATGGTGAACTGCGGGGCACCCTGCGGGCGGCGGTCCAACACCACCGACACCACCTCGGGGATCACGTCGCCCGCACGGCGCACGATCACAGTGTCACCCACCCGCACGTCCTTGCGGCGGGCTTCCAGTTCGTTGTGCAGCGTGGCGTTGGTGACCGTGACACCGCCCACAAACACCGGGGCCAGCTTGGCCACGGGCGTGAGTTTGCCCGTGCGGCCCACCTGCACGTCGATGGCCAGCACGGTGGTCATTTCTTCTTGCGCCGGGTATTTGTGCGCCACGGCCCAGCGCGGCTCTCGGGTCACAAAACCCAGACGGGCCTGCAAGGCCAGGTCGTTGACCTTGTAGACCACGCCATCGATGTCGTAGGGCAAGGCGTCACGCTCGGCCGCGATGCGCTGGTGAAAGGCCACGAGGCCTGCCGCGCCTTGCACGCAAGCGGTTTGCTCGGCCACTGGAAAGCCCCAGGCTTTGAGCTGCATCAGCATGTCGTAATGGCTGGCCCACTGCGGGCCACCTTCGGCGGCTGAGGTGATGTCCCCCAGGCCGTAGGCAAAAAAGCTCAAGGGGCGCTCGGCGGCAATGCCCGAATCGAGCTGGCGCACTGCACCGGCAGCGGCGTTGCGGGGGTTGACAAAGGTCTTCTCGCCCTTGGCGCCTGCGGCGATGCGCTGGCGTTGGCGCTGATTCAGCGCCTCGAAGTCGTCCCGGCGCATGTAGACCTCGCCGCGCACTTCCAACACAACGGGCGCATCGGGCGGCAAACGCAAGGGGATCTGGCCAATGGTGCGGATGTTGGCGGTGACCTCTTCGCCGGTTTCACCGTCGCCCCGGGTGGCGGCTTGGACCAACACACCGTTTTCATAACGCAGGCTCATGGCCAGGCCGTCAAACTTCAGCTCGCCCACATAGGTCACAGCCGGGTCGGTATCGCCCAAGCCCAGCTCCTTGCGGATGCGCGTGTCAAAGGCCTCGGCCCCGCTGGCCTCGGTGTCGGTTTCAGTGCGGATGCTGAGCATGGGCACGCGGTGCGTGACTTGGGCAAAAGCGTCCAGCACCGCCCCGCCCACCCGCTGGGTGGGCGAATCGGGCGTCAGCAGTTCGGGGTGGGCCGACTCCAGGGCCTGCAGCTCGCGAAACAGGCGGTCATATTCGGCATCGGGGATTTCGGGCGCGTCCAGCGTGTAGTAAGCGTGCGCGTGGTGGTGCAATTGGGCACGCAATTGGGCCGCACGTTCGGACGGAGCCATGACGTTGATGGCGACCTTGGCCGACTCGGACTGCGGCATATCCCCAAACAAGTCCAGGTTGGACATGTTCACAAACCTTCTCCCAAATCAGGAGAACAAACGACGCGCTTGTGGCGAGCCTGCGGACAGTTCGCGGGCATCCAGCGCGTCGTAAAGCAGCCGCAGATCACCAGCAATTTGGTCCAGCGCCGCGTCACCCAGGATCTGACCGTCGCCATCGGTGATGACGCCATCCATGTCTTGAGCCAGCATGCGAGCGATCTCGCGCAGTCGCTCAAACGGCCGGTCTTCGCGTGCAATTTGCGGCACATCCAGACTGAGCGTGAACTCGCGGATCGCCGACAAAGCGGGGTCATCGGCCATGGCCACCTGGGTGTCAAACGTCAAGGACAAAACGGGGGGCAAGCCCGCTTGCAGCGCAGGCAAAACCATGCGGCCAGGGATCACGCCCGCCACAAAACCAAGACGCGCCGCATGCTGTTGGATGTAGCCCAGGCTCCACGCAGCCGCGCTGGCGCACAGAGTCACACTCAGCTGGGCATCGTGGGCACTGGCAAATTGGTCCAGCTCCCGTGCACGGGCCACTTCTTCGAGCATGTCGCTGAAATTGGCGGTGCCCCCCACCGCATCGGCAAAGGCCTGGGTCTTGACCACAAACTCGGAAAACTCGATGTCATTCAACGCACCCACCCGGTTGGCCAATTGCACGCCCGCCTGAAATGCGGCGTAGCGCTTGCCCGTTTGCAGGGGTTCCCACGGCCCATTGGGCTGGCTGGCGCCTTCCACATGAAAAGGTTTGGTGCCCACGCGACGTGTGGCCGGCAAAGCGGCCAAAGCGGCATCCCCCGAGACGGGCTGCTCCACATCGATGAGCGAGATGACATCGATCAAAGCGTCCAATTGGGGCTTTTTGTCCGGTTGTGGCAAGCTGGCGAAGTCGTCGGTCAAGACCGGCTCGATGGCCTTGTCCGGGTCAAGCCGAGACGCCGTGTCGAAGCCTGTCGGTTCGGTTTGCGGCTCGGCCTGTCGGGGGGCATTTTTGCGCGAAGTCCAGTAGTTGTAGACCAGCACAGCCACCACAGTCAAACCACCAACGGCTGCCAGACTCGCTTGCAGAGAACTCATTGAATCCGCCATAACTTCCTCAGGCCACGTCGGCCATTGACACTGCGGACTCCATGTCCACAGCCACGATGCGTGACACGCCCTGCTCCTGCATGGTCACGCCGATCAACTGCTCGGCCATTTCCATGGCGATCTTGTTGTGGCTGATGAACAGGAACTGGGTTTCCTTGCCCATGCCCGCCACCAGCTTGGCATAGCGCTCGGTGTTGGCGTCGTCCAGCGGCGCGTCCACCTCGTCGAGCAAGCAAAACGGGGCCGGGTTGAGCTGAAAAATCGCAAACACCAGCGCGATGGCCGTGAGGGCCTTCTCGCCACCCGAGAGCAGATGGATCGTCTGGTTTTTCTTACCCGGAGGCTGCGCCAGCACCTGCACCCCGGCGTCCAGAATCTCGTCGCCGGTCATCACCAAGCGGGCATTGCCACCGCCAAACAGTTCAGGGAACATGCGGCTGAAGTGCTCGTTCACGATCTTGAAGGTACCGCCCAGCAAATCTCGGGTTTCGGCATCGATCTTCTTGATCGCGTCTTCGAGCGTGTTCATGGCATCGGTGAGGTCGGCGCACTGCGAGTCCAGGAACACCTTGCGCTCGCGCGAGGTGGTCAGCTCTTCCAGCGCCGCCAGGTTGACCGGGCCCAGCGCCGTGATTTCGCGGTGGATGCGGTCGATCTCGCCCTGCAGACCCGTCACACGCACCTGACCCGCCTCAATCGAAGCGGCCACGGCTTCCAGATCGGCTTGCGCATCGGCCAGCAGCTGGGTGTATTGCTCCAGGCCCAGGCGGGCGGCTTGTTCCTTGAGCTGCAGATCGGTGATGCGCTGGCGCAAGGGGTCGAGTTCGCGCTCGAAGCTCACGCGGCGCTCGTCACTGGCGCGCAGTTTGGCTGTGAGGTCGTCGTAGGCGCTGCGGCAAGCACCCAGTGCTTGCTCGCGCTCGAGCTTGACGGCCAGCACATTTTGCAAACCCGCTTGGGCGGCGGCATCGGTCAGGCGGCTGAGTTCGTCACGGGCCCGCTGCATTTCGGCGTCGATGCTGCTCACCTGCTGCTGCGCGGTCTCGATGGTGCGCTGCAGCTCGGCGCGGCGGGCGTCCAGGCTGCGCTGCGAGAACTGGGCTTCTTGCGCCCGGCGCTCCAGGCTGCGCTGCTGCTCGCGGCATTCGGCCAGCTTGCGCTCGGCCTCGATCACCCGCTCGTCCAGCTGGGCGTGGCGCTCTTGGGTGTCGGCCAGTTGCATGTCGAGTTCTTCAAAGCGGGCCTCTGCGGTAACGCGGCGCTCTTGCAGCTCGTCCAGCAAGACCTCGACTTCGGCCAGGTCGTTGCTGATCTGCTCGCTGCGGGCGCGGGTTTGCGCCACCAGCTGCGACAGGCGCAGGGTCTCGACCTGCAGCTCGTGCATGCGCGACTGGCTTTCGCTGGCTTCGCGGCGCACGGTGATCAGGCGCTGCGAGGCGTCGGCATAGGCCGCTTCGGCCCGCACCAGGGCGCTGCGGCTTTCTTCGGCGATCAGGGTCTGGGCGCGCAGCTGCTTTTCCAGGTTCTCGATCTCCTGGGCTCGGCCCAGCAAACCGGCTTGCTCGGAGTCTTGGGCGTAAAACACCACGCTGTTGAGGTCCACCGCATGGCCGGCCTGCACAAAGAGGGTCTCTCCCGCTTGCAGCTGGCTGCGCCAGGCCAGCGCGTCTTCGATGTTGGGGGCGGTGTAGCAGCCTTGCAGCCAGTCGGCCAACAGGGCCGACAAACCGGCATCGTGCACGCGCAGCAACTCGGCCAGAGGCTTGCAGCCCGCGGGCAGGCCGCTGCGCTGCGCGGCTTTAGCAGCCAAAGGCGGGCTGAAAAAGCTGAGTTTCGCGGGCGGCGCGTCGTTGGCGAACGAGCGCACCATGTCCAGACGCGAGACTTCCAGGGCCGACAGGCGCTCGCGCAGCGCGGATTCGAGGGCGTTTTCCCATCCCGGCTCGATGTGGATGCGACTCCAGAGGCCTTCCAGACCTTCCATGCCGTGCTTGGCCAGCCAGGGTTTGAGCTTGCCATCGGTGCGCACTTTCTCTTGCAGAGCCTTGAGCGCCTCGATGCGGGCGCTCAGGTCGGCCAGTTTGGCCGATTCCTGGTTCACGGCGCTTTGGCGTGTGCGGCGGTCTTCGTCGAGTGCGGGCACCTGCTCTTGCAGGTCCTGCAGCCGGGCTTCGGCCTCGGCCGACAGGGCCTCGGCCTCGGCCAGTTGTTCTTGCAAGTGGCTCAGCCGGGCCTCGTCGGGCGCAGCCAGGGCGTTGCGGTCGGTCAGCAAGCGTTCGCGGCGCTGTTCCAGCTGGCGCGATTGCTCTTCCACATTGCGCTGCTCAGCCGCCAGCACGCCAATTTGCTGCTGCACCTGCACCACAGTAGCGCGTTGGGCGGTGGCGTCGTTTTGGGCTTTGCGCAGGGCTTCTTCCAGATCGGGCAGCACCATGGCCTGTTCTTCCACCTGCGCGGCCAGCGTCATGCTCTGGTCTTCGGCCATGGCGGCTTGCTCGGCCAGGGTGTCCAGCTCGGCCTGGGCGTCCTGGCTGCGGGTGCCCCATTGCGCGGTTTGTTCCACCAGCTGTTGCAAGCGCTGCTCGGCGCGCTGGCGGCCTTCCACCACAAAGCGGATTTCGGCCTCCAGCCGCCCCACTTCGGCGCTGGCTTCGTACAAAGCGCCTTGCGCCTGGTTGACCTGGTCACCCGCGGCGTAATGCGCCTGGCGAATGGTTTCCAGGTCGGCCTCGACGTGACGCAGATCGGCCATGCGCGATTCGAGCGCGTTCACGGCCTGGTCCACATCCGACTTCATGCGGCCTTGGTCGGCCTCGGCATCGCGGCGCTTCAAAAACCACAGCTGGTGCTGCTTGAGCGTGCTGTCGGCCTGCAGCTGGTTGTAGCGGGTGGCGACTTCGGCCTGCTTTTCCAACTTTTCCAAATTCGCATTCAGCTCGCGCAGGATGTCGTCGACCCGGGTCAGGTTTTCGCGGGTGTCCGACAGGCGGTTTTCGGTCTCGCGGCGACGCTCCTTGTATTTGGAGACCCCTGCGGCCTCTTCGAGGAACAAGCGCAGCTCTTCCGGGCGCGACTCGATGATGCGGCTGATCGTCCCTTGGCCGATGATGGCGTAGGCGCGAGGCCCCAGGCCCGTGCCCAAAAACACGTCCTGCACGTCGCGGCGGCGCACCGGCTGGTTGTTGATGTAGTAACTGCTGTTGCCGTCGCGGGTGAGCACGCGCTTGACGGCGATTTCGGCAAATTGGCCCCATTGACCGCCCGCACGGTGGTCGGCGTTGTCAAACACCAGCTCCACACTGGCGCGGCTGGCGGGTTTACGGGTGGTGGTGCCGTTGAAAATCACGTCCTGCATGGACTCGCCACGCAACTCCGACGCTTTGGACTCGCCCAGCACCCAGCGCACCGCGTCCATGATGTTGGATTTGCCGCAACCGTTGGGCCCGACAACGCCCACGAGCTGCCCAGGCAGCAGGAAGTTGGTCGGCTCGGCAAACGATTTGAAGCCTGAAAGCTTGATGGAATTGAGGCGCACGGCGGTATGAGATCGGTGTCGGATCGGTTAAGAGGGCCAGCCCAAACGGCCAACACGGTGCAAAACGGCAATGTTACCCGACAGGCAAGGTGAAAAACGCGCTGACAAGCCCAAGGACCAACAGGTAGCCTGCATCCCGGATAATCGCGGGATGAATCCCCTCCTCGCCAAGCTGCAACCCTATCCTTTTGAACGGCTCAAGCAGCTGTTCGCCAGCGCCACCCCCAACCCGGCCCTCCAACCCATCAGCCTGGGCATTGGCGAGCCCAAGCACGCCACGCCAGCCTTCATTCAGGAAGCGCTCAAGGCGGCTGTGGCCAACGGCCTGTCGGCCTACCCGGCCACGGCGGGCGAGCCTGGCCTGCGCAAAGCCTGCGCCGCCTGGCTGCACACCCGCTACCGCCTGACCCTGGACCCGGCCACGCAGATCCTGCCCGTGAACGGTTCGCGCGAAGCCCTGTTTGCCCTGACACAAACCGTGATCGACCCGACCCGGCCTGGCGCCACAGTGGTCAGCCCCAACCCCTTCTACCAAATTTACGAAGGCGCGGCCTTGCTGTCGGGGGCCGAGCCCTATTACGTGCCCAGCGACCCGACGCGCAACTTTGCCAACGACTGGGACAGCGTGCCCGCCGAGGTCTGGGCCCGCACCCAGCTCTTGTTCGTTTGCTCGCCCGGCAACCCCACGGGCGCGGTCATGCCGCTGTCCGAGTGGGAAAAACTCTTCGCCTTGTCTGACGAACACGGTTTCGTGATCGCGTCCGACGAGTGCTACAGCGAGATTTATTTCCGCGAGGAAGCGCCTTTGGGCGGCCTGGAAGCCGCCCACCAACTGGGCCGCACCGATTTCAAGCGCCTGATCGCCTTCACGAGCCTTTCCAAACGCAGCAATGTGCCCGGCCTGCGCAGTGGCTTTGTGGCGGGTGACGCGGCCATCATCCAGCAGTTTTTGCTCTACCGCACTTACCACGGCAGCGCCATGAGCCCGGTGGTGCAAGCGGCCAGCGTGGCCGCTTGGGGCGACGAAGCCCATGTGGTGGACAACCGCAACCAATACCGCACCAAGTTCGCCCAGGTCACGCCCGTGCTGGCGCAAGTGCTGGACGTGAAACTGCCCGATGCCAGCTTTTACCTGTGGGCCGGTGTGCCTGCGGGCTGGCAAGGTGACGACGCAGCTTTTGCCCAAGCGCTTTATGAGGCCGAACACGTCACCGTGTTGCCCGGCAGCTACCTGGCGCGTGACTTCAATGGCAGCAACCCCGGCCAGGGCCGCATCCGCATGGCGCTGGTGGCCGAAACCGCCGAATGCCTGGAAGCGGCCGAGCGCATCGCCCGCTTTGTGCGTTCGCACCCCCACAAGGCCTGAAGCATGAACACCACCACCCGCCCCTCCGTTTGCCACGACACCCTGCGCCTGGCCGAGCAGCTGATCGCCCGTCCATCCGTCACGCCTGAAGATGCGGGTTGCCTCGACCTGATCGCCGACGCCCTGAAGCCCCTGGGCTTCGTCTGCGAATTCATGGACGCCGGCCCCGACACTTTCCGCGTGCGCAACCTCTGGGCCAAACGCGCAGGCACTTCGGGCCAGACCCTGGCTTTTGCCGGACACACCGACGTGGTGCCCACCGGGCCACTCGCGCAATGGAGCAGCGACCCCTTCACCCCCACCCACAAGGACGGCAAGCTGTTCGGGCGCGGTGCCAGCGACATGAAAACCTCGTTGGCGGCGATGGTCGTGGCGGTGCAGGAGTTTCTGGCGGCCAACCCCAACCCGGCTTTGGGCATGGCCTTCTTGCTGACCAGCGACGAAGAAGGCCCGGCGCTCGACGGCACCGTGGTGGTGTGCGAAAAGCTGAAGGCCCGTGGCGACGCGCCGCAGTTTTGCATCGTGGGTGAGCCCACCTCGGTGCAGCAGACGGGCGACATGATCAAAAACGGCCGACGCGGCACCCTGAGCGGCAAGCTGACCGTCAAAGGTGTGCAGGGCCACATCGCTTACCCGCACTTGGCCGACAACCCGATCCACCGCCTGGCCCCGGCGCTGGCCGAACTGGTCAGCATCCGCTGGGACGAAGGCAATGCCTTCTTCCCGCCCACCAGCTGGCAGGTGAGCAACATCCACGCGGGCACGGGCGCGAGCAACGTGATCCCGGGGGACTGCGTGGTGGATTTCAACTTCCGCTTTTGCACCGAATCCACGCCTGAGAGCCTGCAGCAGCGGCTGCAAGCGGTGCTCGACCAGCACGGTCTGAAGTACGAGCTGACATGGACCCTGGGTGGCCGGCCATTTCTGACCACGCCCGGGACTTTGGTGGCGGCCATCCAGCAAGCCATCACGGACGAAACCGGCTTGAAGGCCGAGCTGTCCACCACGGGCGGCACCAGCGACGGCCGCTTCATCGCGCAGATTTGCCCACAGGTGATCGAGTTCGGCCCGCCCAACGCAACCATCCACAAGGTCAACGAACACGTGGCTTTGGCCGACATCGCACCCCTGAAAAACATCTACCGCCGCACGCTGGAAAACCTCAACGCAGGTTTGTCGGCATGAGTGCCATGACCCTGCCCACGCTGATCGCGCAATCTGCCCAGCGGCTGGACGCTGCGGGCGTGGCCTTTGGCCACGGCACCCAAAGCGCCTTTGACGAAGCCGTCTGGCTGGTGCTTTGGCGTCTGGGTTTGCCGCTCGACACCGATCTGGACGAGGTGGGTAGCCACGAAGTGACGCCTGAGCAGCAAGCGGCCTGCGCTGCGCTGATCGACGAGCGCATCGCCACCCGCAAGCCCGCGGCATACCTGACCCGCGAAGCCTGGCTGCAAGGCGTGTCTTTTTACGTCGACGAGCGCGCCATCGTGCCGCGCAGCCTGATCGCCGAGGTGCTGGCCGACGGCACGATTGACGCCTGGCTCAGCGACCAGACCACCCGCGTGCTGGACCTGTGCACCGGCAACGGCAGCCTGGCCGTGCTGGCGGCGCTGGCCTGGCCTGAGGTGCAGGTGACCGGGGCCGATATTTCCCATGATGCGCTGGCCGTGGCCGCCATCAACGTGGCGCGCCACGACCTGCAAGACCGCGTGCAACTGGTGCACAGCGACGGCCTTTCTGCCCTGCCAGGCCCCTTTGATTTGATCCTCTGCAACCCGCCTTATGTCTGCCAGGCCAGCATGGACGCCCTGCCCGCCGAATACCGCGCCGAGCCCGAACTGGCCCTGGCGGGCGGCACCGACGGCATGGACTTTGTGCGCCAGCTGTTCCAGGATGCGCCAGCGCGGATGAGCGAGCACGCGGTGCTGGTGCTGGAAATTGGCAACGAGGTAGAGCACTTCATGGCGGCCTTTCCCGGGCTCGAAGTGGCTTGGCTGGACACCAGCGCGGGCGACGACCAAGTGCTGCTGGTCACCCGGGAAGCCCTTTTGCAACGCTGAAAAAATCTTGTTGCCGCCATCAGGATGGTGGCCTTGGCGGCGACGACTGGGCGCTCGAGGCTGACTTGCGGCCTGCGCAATCGGCTCCACGGCAGCCTCGGCCCATGGGCCCAAGCCCACATCGGCGAAAATACCGGGTTATGTCCCGTGCAGCGTCAGCCTCCTGCTGACCACGCCCCTTATCCCGGAAACCGTCCGGTCACTGCTTTTTCATGATCAACCTCAAAAACGTCACCCTCCGCCGAGGCACCAAGGTGCTGCTCGACCAAGCTTCGGTCACCCTCAACCCGGGGGAAAAAGTCGGTCTGGTCGGGCGCAACGGCGCAGGCAAATCCACCCTGTTCGCCCTGCTCAACGGCACGCTGCACGAAGACGGTGGCGACTTTGACATGCCCAAAGCCTGGCGCATGGCCCAGGTGGCGCAAAACATGCCGGAGACCGACCAGCCCGCCAGCGAATTTGTGCTCGAAGGCGACACCCGACTGGCCGAACTGCGCCAACGTCTGGCTGCGGCCGAAGAAAGTGGCGACGGCATGGAGATGGCGCATGTGTACACCGACCTGGCCGACGCGGGCGACCACGACGCCCTGCCCCGCGCCGAAGCCCTGATTCTAGGTCTGGGCTTTCGGGTCGACGAACTCAACAAGCCGGTGAACAGTTTTTCGGGCGGCTGGCGCATGCGCTTGCAACTGGCCCGGGCGCTGATGTGCCCGTCGGACATTTTGCTGCTCGACGAGCCCACCAACCACCTGGACTTGGACGCCCTGGTCTGGCTCGAAGCCTGGCTGCAGCGCTATGCGGGCACCATGATCGTGATCAGCCACGACCGCGAATTTCTGGACGCAGTGACCAACGTCACGCTGCACATCGAGCACGCCAAGCTGACCCGCTACGGCAGCAACTACAGCGGCTTTGAAATTTTGCGGGCCCAGCAGATGGAGCTGCAGCAAGCCTCGTTTGCCAAGCAGCAAGACAAGATCGCCCACCTGCAAAAGTTCATCAACCGCTTCAAAGCCCAGGCCAGCAAGGCCAAGCAGGCGCAAAGCCGGGTCAAGGCGCTCGAGCGCATGGAAAAAGTGGCACCTTTGCTGGCCGAGGCTGAGTTCACCTTCGGCTTCAAGGAGCCGAACAACCTGCCCAACCCGATGCTGGCGATCAGCGAGGCGAGCTTTGGCTACATGGTCGATGGAGAGCCCAAGCCCATCTTGCAAGGTGTGAGCAAATCGGTGCTGGCCGGCCAGCGCATCGGCATTCTGGGGGCCAACGGCCAGGGCAAATCGACCCTGGTCAAGACGATTGCCCGCACCATGCCGCTGCTGGCAGGGACGCTCACCGAAGGCAAGGGCCTGAACATCGGCTACTTCGCCCAGCAGGAACTCGATGTGCTGCACCCGCAAGACAACCCGCTGGAGCACATGATCCGCCTGGCCAAAGAGCTGGGGCCGGGCAGCGGCGAGCCCAGCCGCGAGCAGGATTTGCGCAACTACCTGGGCACCTTCAACTTCTCAGGCGACATGGTCAAACAAGCCGTGGGCACCATGAGCGGCGGCGAAAAAGCCCGCCTGGTGCTGGCCATGATCGTATGGCAACGGCCCAATTTGCTGCTGCTGGACGAGCCCACCAACCACCTGGACCTGGCCACCCGTGAAGCGCTGTCCATGGCACTCAACGAGTTTGAAGGCACGGTCATGCTGGTCAGCCACGACCGCGCCTTGCTGCGCGCCGTGTGCGACGAGTTCTGGATGGTGGGCCGCGGCAAGGTCGAGCCCTTTGACGGCGATCTGGACGACTACCAGAAGTATTTGTTGGAAGAATCCAAGCGTCTACGCGAAGAGGCCAAAAATGCCGTGCGTGACTTGACCGTGGATGCCCCCGCGGCTGTTGTCGTGGCAGCGCCAGTGGCTGTCGCGGCTCCCGCCACGTCTGGCCTGAGCAGCGCCGAACAACGCAAACTCGATGCCCAAAAGCGCCAGCAGCTGGCCGCGCAAACCCGTCCGCTGAAAAAGGAGCTGGAACAAAACGAGCAGCGCATGGCCAGCATCGAAGCCGAGAAAGTTCAGCTCGAACAACAATTGAGCTCACCCATGTCGCCTGCAGACATTGCCCAGGCAGGGCGTCGTCTCAAATCACTGAGTGACGAAGCTGCCAAGCTCGAAGAACGCTGGCTTGAATTGACCCAGTTGCTTGAAGAAACCGCGTGAGCGTCTGCAGCACGCACATGACAAAGGGGCCCATGAAGATGGGCCCCTTTGTTTTGGCGCAGGGCTTTGGCAAAGCCTCACGCGTGCAGTGACTGAAAAGCTTACCCGCCCACCACAGACCAGCCGACGTGTTGGTCTGCCTTGTTGTTTTCATATTCCCACGCTGTGCCGCAGCGATCACAGCGGTATCGCGTGATGGTCACCGGGCCATTTTCACGTTGCTCTTTGCGGTTGGCCCCCTGAACCAGCTCGGCATGGCCCGGGGCCTTGCGCCAGTTGCGCTGTATGCCAGAGCAAGGCTCGCAAAGCACCATCTTTTTCAAATCATTGTGGCGGTTCGGTTCGGTGGTCATGGCAGGGCGTCTTTCGGGCAAGAAAAAAGCACTTTGTACCGAGATACAAAGTGCTTTAAATTTGGTGGGACCAGCGGGGGTCGAACCCACGACAAACGGATTAAAAGTCCGCTGCTCTACCAACTGAGCTATGGTCCCTTTGCTGCCATACATGCACTGCAGCAAGCCTTGAATTATATCGTCACTTTTTGGGTTTTGGCAAACCAGCGGCTAAAAAATTCAAGACCTCAGAGGCTGCACACATGCCAAAGGTCGCCGTGACGGTGACCACCGAACCATAACCGTGGCAGTTGAGCGAGCCATCGCCATCCACTGCACAAGACGCATCGGGCGGGGCCACCGACTCTCGGCTGAACACGCCGCGAACCCCCATGCGCTGGCCATCGCGTGCGGCGCCGTGGTGTTTGCGCAAGCGGTAACGCACTTGCGCCAGCAAAGGGTCGTGCGTGATGGCCGACAAATCCTCCACATCCACCTTGTGTGCCAAACGCTTGCCCCCAGCCGCGCCCACCGTGACAAATCCCGCCCTGTTGTCGATGGCCCATTGCGCCATGGCCACCTTGGCCTTGACCTGGTCACAGGCATCGATCACGGCATCGGGCTGCGCTGGCAGCAAGCCGGGCCAATTTTCCGGGCTGACAAAATCATCCACCGCATCCACCTGGCCGTCGGGATGGATCAAGGCGATGCGTTCGCGCATGGCCTGCACCTTGGCTTGACCGGTCGTGGAGGTCAGCGCATGGATCTGCCGATTGATGTTGGATTCGGCAATGTGGTCCATGTCGATCAGCGTCAATCGTGCAATGCCACTGCGGGCCAGCGCTTCAGCCGCCCAGGAGCCTACCCCGCCAATACCGACCACCACCACATGCGCCTGCCGAATGCGCTTGGCACCCGACACACCATATAAGCGCTGCAAGCCGCCAAAACGGCGATCATCGTCGATTGGATTCATGCCAGGGCCTCGGCGCGGCGCATCTGCCATTGCAACGCCAACCATGCGCCCAGCACGATGCCGGACACCGCCAGCATGCTGCCCCAACTGAGCGTTGACAGACCCGACAAACCTTGCCCGAAAGTACAGCCCGAGGCCATGACGCCGCCCACGCCCATCAATGCCCCGCCCAGCAAATGCAGCACCAAATCTGAGGTTTGCGTGAAGCCTTCCCAGCGGAAAGAGCCCTCGGCACGGGCACTGAGCCAGGCGCCCAGCATCAAACCGGGCACGAGGACCATGCCCAAAGTCATGCGTTTGCTGCCGTCGCTGAAATACATCAGGGCATCCCACCACATGGCCACCGGTGCGGTCATGCTGATGGCCTCCATGCGGCCGCTCGCGGTGGTCAGGTAAACAGGCTCGAGTGTTTCCGGATGTTCGGGCACAAAACCCAAAACGCCGCTGACCCACCACAAGCCCAGCACCATGACCCCGACCCCCAGGCCCGGCAGCACATCACGGGCCTGGCGGAACCGCGTATCCCGGAACACCCACACCAGCAAGGCAGCACTGGTCAGGCTGGCCGCGAGCGCACAAGCAGCCTTCAAGGACCATCCGGTCCAGTGCATCAGCCACTGCCCCATGAACGCCCCTTGGCTCAGGGGCAGGCGAACAGGATCGAGAAATTCAACTCGCCACACTGCGGGCAAACCCCGCATGCTGGCCAAAGCCGCCATGCCCATGGCCATGAGGACCACGAGCGATTTCAAATTGCCCGCCCCCAGACGGGTCAGGGACTTGCTGACGCAGCCTGAAGCCAACACCATGCCGGAACCGAACATGACACCCCCCAAACCCAGGGACAGGACATTCAATTGCGTGGCGGCATAAAGGGTGTTGAGCGGGGAGATCCAGCCCATCCCGGTCATGAGGCCAAATCCGGCCACCGAGACGGCCACGGCCAGAACCCACTGGCGCAAACGTGTGCTGTCACCCATGACAAACACATCACTGAGTGCACCCATGGCGCAAAAATGGCTGCGGTGCAGCAAGGCACCCGCAGCCAACGCCAAGAAAAAGGACAACCCCAAAACCAGCAGGCTTTGGGTCTGCAAAGCAGCCTGGGTGATCACGCTGGCCAGACCTCAGCGCAAGCGGGCCAAGCGATCGCGGGCAGTCGCTGCAGTTTCCGAGGCGGGGTAGGACTTGACCAGATCGTCCAGCGTCCTGCGAGCCCCCTTGAGGTCTTTCAGCTCGATCTGCACATTCGAGATGGCCAGCATGGCTTCAGGTGCACGGGGATGGGCAGGCGCTATGCTCAGCATTTGCTGAAAATTGGCCATGGACTCTTTGTAGGACTTGGTGGCGTACTGGGCATTGCCCAGCCAGAACAAAGCGGAAGGCATGTAACCGCTTTGTCCATGCCGCTGAACGAATCCGGCCAAGGCGAGTTGTGCCGCAGCGAAGTCACCTTTTCGAAAAACCTCCATGGCCGATTCGAAATCGCGCTTTTCTGCAGGCTCGGCCATGAATTCACGACCATCCACCGAGACCTTGAGGGGTTCAAAACGGCGCAAACGCTCATCCACACCCGCTTGTACGTCTTTTTGCCGCAACTGAACCTCCGACACATCACGCGCCAGGCGCTCCTGGGCGCCTCTGCTTTGTGAGATCTCGGATTTCAGGCTGTCGATCTGGGTTTGAAAATCCAGCAAGGCGCGACGCAGTGCTGCATTTTCATCGCCCAATGATTTGATGCTGCCCTGTGTTTGTTCCAGCCGTTGACGCAAATCCAAAATGGCTCTGCGCGCCTCGTCGTCTTCAAAAAGGCCCGCATGGGCCGTGGTCATGAGGCCAGCAAGACTCAGCGCCAGACCCAGTCGGGTCAGGGACCGTGCAGTGTTCAAGCGCTTGGTCATGGCGATCAATAACGGATTTCAACGCGGCGGTTCTTCGCCAGATCGGCTTCAGAGCTGCCTGTTGCGGCTGGTTTTTCCTTGCCATAACTGACCGCTTCGAGCTGGCTGTCGGACACGCCCAGCAAGGTCAAGGCCTGACGCACCGCTTCAGCGCGTTTTTGGCCCAAGGCCAAGTTGTATTCGCGGCCGCCACGCTCATCGGTGTGGCCTTCCAGATTGGCCTTGCGTTGTTTGTTGGCCTGCAGGAAACGGGCGTGGTTTTCAATCACCGGCCGTGCATCGGCGCGGACCACGAAGCTGTCGTAATCAAAAAAGACCACATGTTCTACACCAACTGGACCGATGCCATTGGTGGATTTCTCAGCCACCACACTGGACACACCACTTTGCGCACCCGAACCCACACCTTGAACATTCACCCCCGAGGACGTGGCGGACTTGTCTTCAACCGGCACATCGTCCAGTTTCACGCCCGAGGCGCAGCCCGCCAGCAAGGCCGAAAAAAACAAAGCCGTCCAGATTTTCTTGCTCATAACTCACCTTTTCTAAAGAAACTATTTTTCAACACTCATTTTCGCATGGGTCCCCAGTGGGGTTCCCGGATGTCCCCGCCCTGTCCTGCCAAACGGGCCCGAATGCGACCATCGAGCGAGGTGGTCATCAAGGCCTCCTGTCCGCGCAAAACGGTGGCATACATGAGCATGCGGCTGTTGGGGGCAAAACTGGGGCGCTCATCGGCAGAGGTGTCGGTCAATGCCGTGACCTGGCCGGAGTTCACATCCATCAACTGGAGCGTAAAACCGCCGCCGCTGCGTGAAACATAAGCCAGCCAGCGGCCGTCGGGGCTGATGGCCGGCGAAATGTTGTAACTGCCCGCAAAGGTGACACGCTCTGCAGGACCGCCTTGGGCGGGCATGCGGTAAATCTGGGGACTGCCGCCCCGGTCGCTCACAAAATACAGCGCCGTGCCATCCGAAGAAAACACCGGTTCGGTGTTGATGCTGCCTTGGGTCAGGCGACGTGGCTCGCCCCCTGTCAAATCCACGCGGTACAGCTGTGAACCGCCATCGCGACTGAGCGTGGCCACCAGGGATCGGCCATCGGGTGCCCAGGTGGGTGCACTGTTGGAGCCCTTGAAGTTGGCCACGGCACGCCGCTGACCGCTGGCCAGTTCGTGCACATAGACCACCGGTTTGCGTGACTCAAAGGACACATACGCCAGCTGGGTGCCGCTGGGGGACCAGGACGGTGAAATGATGGGCTCGGGGCTGCTGAGCGCCGATTTGGCGTTTTCACCATCCGAGTCGGCAATCCACAAGGTGTAGCGCCCTGCCGCTTTGGTGACGTAGCTGATGCGCGTGGCAAAAACGCCGGGGATACCCGTGAGTTGCTGATAAACCCAGTCGGCCACCCGGTGCGCCGACAAACGCAGATCAGAGGCCTGCACCGTGTCGCGGAAATCGGCTTTTTCCTGGCCTTTGACCACATCCCACAAGCGGGCCCGCACGTCGTAGCGGCCATCGGCCAAGCGGGTCACGGACCCGGCGACCAGGGCCTCGGCCGACAGCGTTCGAAAAGCCGACCAGTCGGGTCGGCTCATTTCATCGAGTGCAGCGCTGCCGGCATTCAAAGCTTTGAATTGGCCGCTGCGCTCCAGATCGGCTTGCACAATGCCGGCCATTTTCTGTGGCGCTGCCGCCTCCCCTTTGAACGGGGCAATCACCACCGGCAGCTGCGTCATGCCAACCCCGGAAACTTCCACACGAAATTGCGCCTGGGCCGGCAGACTCAAGCCCAGCAAAATCAGCAGCTTGAGCAGCGAAAACACCCACAATGAGGGGCTGAAGAACAAGGATGTAGGCATCAGCAAAGAGTCAGCAGGTAAAAGCCTTGATCGTACACCTTAGGGCTGGGCTTTTGACAACGCAAACTGCGCAGAGATGGTGTCGATTTGTCACTTGGGCCCGCGTTCAGGCGCGCGCCAGCGCACGGTGTCCGCTTGCTTACAATGCCACAACACATGTCTGAAAACCCAAGCCCGCCCGCCGCCACGCCACAACAGAGCAGCATCCGCGAACGCCTGCTGCGGCTCGCGCCTTATTTTGCAAGACAACGTGGGGTTTGGGCGTTGGCCATCGGGGCCACGCTGGTTGCCGCGTTGACCGAACCCCTGATCCCCGCCTTGTTTCAACCCTTGCTGGACAACGGGTTCACCCAAAACAAACTGCCCTTGTGGTCCATCCCCTTGGTGGTGATCGGCTTGTTCACCCTGCGTGGACTGGCGCATTTTCTGGCGCAATATGCTTTGGCTCGCGTGACCAACGACGGCATGGAAAAACTGCGCAGCGACCTCTTCGGCAAATTGATTCGCGCAGATTTGTCGCTGTTCAGCCGTCAATCGGCCAGCGCCTTGTCCAACACGGTGGTGTACGAGGTGCAAACAGGGGCATCGCAGCTGGTTTCGGCCCTGATCGGTTTGTCGCGCGATGGTTTCACCCTGCTGGCCTTGGTGGCTTATCTGATGTGGCTCAACTGGCAACTGACCTTGGTGGTGTTCACCGTGGCGCCAGGACTGAGCTGGATCATGAAGGTCCTCTCACGCCGTCTTTACCGCCTGACCAAGGAAAGCCAGCAAGCCACCGACGACCTGGCTTATGTGGTGGAGGAAAACGTGTTGGCGCACCGCATGGTGCGTTTGCATGGCGCCCAGGCTCAACAAACCGAACGCTTCAATGCTTTGGGCCAGAAGTTGCGACGTCTGGCCCTGAAATCGACGGCGGCCTCGGCGGCCATGACGCCGCTGACCCAAATCATGGCGGCCATCGCCTTGTCCTTGGTTTTGGTGATCGCCTTGGTGCAAAGCCGAGAAGCCGCATCGGGCGCCACGGTGGGCGGTTTTGTGGCCTTCATCACCGCCATGTTGATGCTGATCGCGCCCATCAAAAGACTGGCCGATGTGGCCAATCCCATCACGCGGGGTCTTGCCGCTCTGGAGCGCGGACTGGCCTTGATGCACGACGCGCCCGAAGAAACCCAAGGGCAACACAGCAGCGCTAAGGCCTGCGGTGCCATCGAATGGCAAGGCGTGACTGTGCAATTCAACACGGACGGTGCGCCCGCCTTGGCGCAGATTGATCTGAGTGTTCGGCCTGGTGAAACCGTGGCCCTGGTGGGCACCTCAGGCGCAGGCAAAACCACGCTCATCCAGTTGCTGCCGCGTTTTTTGAATCCGACCAGCGGCCAGGTGCTGCTCGATGGCGTGGCCCTGCCGCATTGGCAGCTCGACAGCCTGCGCCGCCAGCTGGCCATGGTCAGCCAGGATGTGGTCATGCTCAACGACAGCCTGGCCATCAATGTGAGCCTGGGTCAGACACCCGATCGCAACAAGGTCCGGCAATGCCTGGAAGCCGCCAACCTGTGGGCCCATGTGCAAACCTTGCCGCAAGGCATGGACACGCTGCTCGGCCACAACGCCAACCAGCTGTCTGGTGGCCAGCGCCAGCGCCTGGCCATTGCCCGCGCCCTGTACAAGGACGCGCCGATCTTGATTCTGGACGAAGCCACTTCGGCGCTGGACAACGAGTCCGAGCGCCTGGTGCAGGACGCGCTGCAAAAACTCATGCAGGGCCGCACCACCTTGATCGTGGCGCACCGCCTGTCCACCATCGAGCACGCCGACCGGGTCATCGTGATGGAGCGGGGCCGGATTGTGGAGCAAGGCGCACCTGCCGAATTGCTGGCGCGGGGCGGCGCCTACACCCGCCTGCACCACCGCGGTGAATGGGCCAGCGAAGCGCCTGCCCAGGCCTGAGCACCCACCAAAGGTACCTCAGAGCAGCACGATGTCGTACTGCTCTGGCCCCATGGAAGCCTCGACCTGCAGAGAAATCGGCTTGGCGATGAAGTCCGACAAGCCCGCCAAATGCTGGCTTTCTTCGTCCAGCAGCAAATCGATGACCGCCGAAGTGGCCACGATGCGGAACTCGCGCGGGTTGAACTGACGCGCTTCGCGCAGGATCTCGCGCAGGATGTCGTACACCACCGAGCGCGGCGTCTTGACGATGCCCTTGCCCTGGCAACTCGGACACGGCTCGCACAGCATGTGGGCCAAAGACTCACGGGTGCGTTTGCGCGTCATCTCCAGCAAACCCAACGACGAAAAGCCGCCCGCCATGGTCTTGACGCGGTCGCGCGCGAGCTGTTTGCGGAACTCGGCCAACACGGCTTCCTGGTGCTCGGGTCGGGCCATGTCGATGAAGTCGGCAATGATGATGCCGCCCAGATTGCGCAGGCGCAGTTGCCGGGCAATGGCCTGCGCCGCCTCCAGGTTGGTCTTGAAGATCGTGTCCTCAAAGTTTCGTGCACCCACGTAACCGCCCGTGTTCACGTCCACCGTGGTCAAGGCCTCGGTCTGGTCGATGATCAAATAGCCGCCCGATTTCAGGTCCACCCGGCGGCCCAGCGCCTTGGCGATTTCCTCATCAATGGCATACAGGTCAAAGATGGGCCGCTCGCCTTTGTAAAGCTGCAATCGCTCAGCGGCTTTGGGCATGAACTCCTGGCCAAAGGCCTTGAGCTTGGCAAACTGCTCCTGCGAGTCGATGCGGATGCTTTGCGTGGCCTCGCCCACCAGGTCGCGCAGCACGCGCTGCAACAGCGTCAGGTCCTGGTGCAGCAAGGACGCTGGTGGCAGGCGCAACGAGGCCTCCTTGATGCGTGCCCAGGTCTTGCGCAGGTAGGCGATGTCGTCTTGCAATTCCTCGTCGCTCGAGTCTTCGGCATTGGTGCGCAAAATAAAGCCCCCCCCGGCCGGGCCGACCAGGGCCTGCAGCCTTTGGCGCAGCGCATCGCGCTGCTCAGCCGGTATTTTTTGCGACACGCCAATGTGGTCGTCTTGCGGCAAGAACACCAGATGGCGGCCCGCGATGCTGATCTGCGTGGACAGGCGCGCGCCCTTGGTGCCCATGGGGTCCTTGATGACCTGCACCATGATGGCGCGACCCTCGAACACCTGCTTTTCAATCGGCACCAGCGGCTGGCCCGTGCGGGCGGCCGCAGCCTCGCCTTCGGCATGCTTTTGCCACACATCGGCCACATGCAAAAAGGCCGCTTTGTCCAGGCCAATGTCGATGAAGGCCGACTGCATCCCAGGCAAAACGCGGGCCACCTTGCCCAGGTACACATTGCCCACCAGGCCGCGTTCAAGGGTGCGCTCGACATGCAGCTCCTGCACCGCGCCAAACTCCACCACCGCGACCCGGGTTTCCTGGGGCGACCAATTGACCAAAATATCTTGTTGCATGGTGGGCATCAGAGGGAGAAAAGTGAAAACAAGTCGGGAAACGGCACCGCGCCATGGGTGCTCTGGCGAGCGTGAACGCTCAACAGCGCACGCCCAGGGAACGCAGCAAGGCGGCGGTCTCAAACAGCGGCAAGCCCATGATGCCTGAATAACTGCCCCGAATCTGCTCAATATGGGCAGCCGCCCTGCCCTGCACCCCGTAAGCCCCGGCTTTGCCCATAGGCTCACCCGTGGCCACGTAGGCACGGATTTGCGCCGTGGTCATGGGCGCAAAGCGCACCCAGGATTCGGACAGCGCCGAGAGACGCTTGGCCCCTTTTTGCACCGCCACCGCCGTCAGGACCCGGTGCGACTGGCCTGCCAGCCGCTGGAGCATGCGCACGGCATCGGCGGGGTCAGCTGGTTTGCACAAAATGTCCCGCCCCAGGCACACGGTGGTGTCCGCGCACAGCACGGGCGCTGCAGGCAAACCCTGGCGCTTCATGCGTTGCACGGCGGCGTCGAGCTTCAGGCCCGTGACACGCGCCACATAACGCGCAGGCGCTTCCGCGCCGCGCACCGCTTCCAAAGACTCGGCATCTTCATCAGGCCCGGCGAGCAACAGTTTGTGGGCTACCCCGATCTGATCGAGCAGCTGGCTGCGTCGGGGGCTTTGGGAGGCGAGGTAAATGAAGTCGCTCATTCGCGGTGGTAAGGGTGGTTGGCGTTGATGGACCAGGCGCGGTACAGCTGCTCGATCAACAGCACCCGGGCCATGGCGTGGGGCAAGGTCAGGTCGGAGAGGCGAATGCGCTCGTGTGCGGCTTGCCGGAATTCGGGCTCGAGCCCATCGGGGCCACCAATGACCAGGGCCACATCGTCGCCACCGAGCTGCCAACTGGTCAGGCGCGTGGCCAGGGCCTGCGTGGTCAGGTTGCTGCCGCGCTCGTCCAGCACGACGATGCGGGTGCCACGGGGGATGGCCGCTTCGATGCGCTGGCGCTCAGCGGCATACAGGTTGGGCAGGGTTTTGGAGCCCCGGGGCTCGGTTTTCACGGCCTTGAGCTCGACCTTGAGCTCAGGCGGAAAACGTTTGGCGTAGTCGTCCCAAGCCGTCTGAGCCCAGTCGGGCACGCGCAGGCCGACCGCCACGATCAGCAGCTTCATGCAGGATCAATCGGCTTTGCGGCGGGTGCTGGCTTGCACGGCCTTGCGGGCCGGGGCCTTTTTGGCGGCAGGTTTGGCAGCCGACTTGGCCGCTGATTTTGCAGCTGGCTTGGCCGTTGGCTTGCCCACCGTCTTCACCGTGGGCTTGCTGGTCGGGCTGCTGGCTTTGGGCGCCGTTTTTGCAGCGGTATTGGTCGCCGTTTTGGCGGGTGCTTTGGCTGTTTTGGTCGGCGCCTTCAAGGCGGGTTTGGCTTTGGCCGGAGTTTTGGCGGCAGACTTTTTGGCAGCCGGTGTTTTGGCTGCTGTGGATTTGGCTGACGCTTTGCCTGTGGCTTTTTTGGCCACCGAGTTCTGGATGTGACCCTTGACCTCGGCTGTGGCTGCCGGCTTGGGCGCACCGAACTTCAGGCGCACAGGGGTGCCGCCCCAGATTTCTTCGAGGTTGTAGTAAGTGCGGATGGTCGGCTGCATGATGTGCACCACGGCCGGGCCGCAGTCGACAATGATCCACTCGCCGTTGTCTTCGCCCTCGATGCGGGGCTTGGCAAAACCGGCTTTGCGCACCTTGTCGCGCACGCTGGCGGACAGCGCCTTGGTCTGGCGGTTCGAGGTGCCCGAGGCGATGATGACCCGCTCAAACAGCGAAGACAGGTGTTCGGTGTCAAACACCTGGATCTCTTGGGCCTTGACGTCTTCCAAAGCGTCCACAATGGCCCGCTGGAGTTTCTGGATGTCTTTTTTGGCAGCGTTTTCGGTCATCAATGGGGCCTGTAAAGGTGGTGTTCGTGAATATAGCGCTCAACAGCGGGGGATACCAGACCGGTCAGGGCCTGCTGTGTGGCCGCCAGCACACGGATGTCCGTGGCACTGTGGGGCATCAGCGGCATGTCGAGGGGGCGAATGCGCGCTTGCAGCGTGTCTGAAATGGGGGGGAGTGAATCAGGCGCATCCGAACGTTCGTTCCAGGCACGCACGGCCATATCACGCCCTGCGGCGCAGATTATAGCGATGCGGCCGATTTCACCGATCTGGTGCCAGGCGGGCAAGGCGCGCCGCTGGTCATCGCCCAGCAGCAAATACAGCTGCGCTTGCGGGTATTCGGCCAGCAACTCGCGCAAGGTGTCCACCGTGTAGCTGGGGCCGGTGCGCAGGATTTCGCGCTCGTCCACCACCACCTGCGGCACATGTGCAAAGGCCAGACGCGTCATGGCCAGGCGGTGCTTGGCATCGGACAACTGACGCGGCTTGTGCCAAGCTTGGCCCGTGGGCAACACCCGCACCTGATCGAGCTGAAGCTGGACGATGGCCGCTTCGACCAAGGCCACATGGGCCAGGTGCGGCGGGTCAAAGGCGCCGCCAAAAACGCCCAGGCGCTGCACGCTGGTCTTGGCGTTGTCCGTGACAGGCGGCAGGCTCAAACCCAGTCCTTGGGCACCAGGAAGTGACTGAGCAAACGTGCCTCGGGCGAGCCCGGCTCGTCCTGGCGCTGATACGACCAGCGCACCTCGGGCGGCATGGACAGCAAGATCGACTCGGTGCGGCCGCCGGACTGCAAGCCAAAATGCGTGCCCCGGTCCCAGACCAGGTTGAACTCCACATAGCGGCCCCGGCGGTAGAGCTGAAAGTCGCGCTCGCGTTCGCCATAAGGGGTGTCCTTGCGGCGCAACACAATCGGCATGTAGGCCGTCAGCAAGGCATCGCCCACACTTTGCAGCATGGCAAAACTCTGCTCCATGCCCAGCTCGGAAAAGTCGTCAAAGAAAATGCCGCCCACGCCGCGCTGTTCGTGGCGGTGCTTGTTGCAAAAGTAATCGTCGCACCAGGCCTTGAAGCGCGGGTGCAAGCCCTCGCCAAATGGGGTCAGGGCGTCTTTGCAGGTTTGGTGAAAATGCACCGCGTCTTCGTCAAAGCCGTAATAAGGCGTCAGGTCCATGCCGCCACCAAACCAAGCCACGGGCGCCCTGCCCTCGGGCTTGGCCGCGATCATGCGCACGTTCATGTGCACCGTGGGCACATAGGGGTTGCGGGGGTGGAACACCAGGGACACGCCCATGGCCTCAAAGGCCGAACCCGCTAGTTCAGGGCGGTGCTGGGTGGCCGAGGGTGGCAACTGCGGCCCTGTCACATGCGAAAAGCCGCAGCCAGCGCGTTCAAAAATGGGCCCGCCTTCCAGAATCTGGGTGATGCCATTGCCCTGGAGTTTTTCGCCCGGGTCTTTTTGCCAGGCATCGGTCAGGAAAGGGGTGCCGTCGAGGTCGGTCAAAGCCCCGGTGATGCGGGACTGCAAGCCCACCAGATAGTTTTTGACGGTAGCGAGTTCAAAAGGGGTGCTCATGGTGGATTTGGACGTTGAAAGGTTTCAGGAAACGGTCGTGGTGTCTGAAGGGGACGATGGCGTCGCCTGCCCAGGGCTCCACGGAAGGATCGGGCCCATCTGGTGCACATGAAAGCCCTGCACGCCTTCGAACACCTGGGCCATGTGGGCGTAATCGCGCTCGACCTGGCCCGTCAGATCGTAAAAGTCGACCACACTGAAGCGGCGCTGCCCCCAGTCGAGCTTGACGAGCGCCAGAGGCACTTTCGCGCCCAGGGCCAGCTGGTAAAAACCGCTGCGCCAGCCAGGGGTGTGGCTGCGTGTGCCCTCCGGAGCCAGGCCCAGCCAGAGCAACTGGTCATTTTGCTTGTGTTGCTCGAACTCATGCACCATCTGCCCCACCACACCGCGAGAGGAACTGCGGTCAATCGGGATGCCGCCCACCCATCGCATCCAGGTGCCCACCAGTGGCAACTTGAACAGCGAATCCTTGCCCCAAAAATGCGCCGGAATGCCCAGCGCCCATTTGGCCAGCATGCCGATCGGAAAATCCCAGTTGCTGGTGTGCGGGTAGACGATCGCCACACCCTGGCGGGTGGGAAAGCCCTCGAAGTCCAGACGCCAGCCCAGCATTTTCAGAATCCAGCGGGCCAGGCGGGAGCCCTTGAAAGTCACAGGATGGCGGGTCAAGGTGCTCATGAAGGGTCCCGATGCTTCAGTTTTTAATGGCGCGGTAACCAATGTCCCGGCGCATTTGCATGCCATCAAAGGCAATCGGGCTGGCGGTTTGGTAAGCCTTTTGCTGCGCCTGCTTGACCGAATCGGCCAGCGCCGTGACGCACAGCACGCGCCCACCCGAGGTGAGGATTTGGCCGTCTTTCTCGGTGGTGCCCGCATGGAACACCATGGCATCGCCCTCGTCTTGGGGCAGGCCGGTGATGGCATCGCCCTTGCGCGGGTTGAGTGGGTAACCGTGCGCGGCCATGACCACGCCCAAAGCCACACGGCGGTCCCATTCCATCTCCAGCTGATCCAGACCTTCCGAAGTGGCTGCCAGCAGCACCTCCAGAAAATCCGATTTCAGGCGCATCAAAATGGGCTGGGTTTCGGGGTCGCCCATGCGGCAGTTGAACTCCAGGGTCTTGATGCGGCCTTGCGGGTCGATCATCAGGCCCGCGTACAAAAACCCGGTGTAGGTGATGCCGTCCTTTTCCATGCCCCGAATGGTGGGCAGGATGACTTCGCGCATGGCACGGGCATGCACCTCGGCCGTGACCACAGGCGCAGGCGAATACGCACCCATGCCCCCCGTGTTGGGCCCTTCGTCCTTGTCCAGCAGGCGTTTGTGGTCCTGGCTGGTGGCCAGGGCCGCCACGTTCTTGCCGTCACACAGCACCATGAAGCTGGCTTCTTCACCCTGCAAAAACTCTTCGATCACCACCCGTGCGCCGCCCGCGTTGTGGGCCACACCCAGGGTGTTGTCCAGCAGCATGAAGTCGATGGCCTCATGGGCCTCGGCCAGCGTCATGGCCACGACCACGCCTTTACCCGCCGCCAGGCCGTCGGCCTTGACCACGATGGGCGCACCTTTTCGGTCCACATAGGCGTGGGCCAGGGCCGCGTCGGAGAAGGTTTCAAACTCGGCGGTGGGGATGCCATGGCGCTGCATGAACGCTTTGGAAAAGGCCTTGGAGCTCTCCAATTGGGCTGCAGCCTGTGTGGGCCCAAAAATGCGCAAACCGTGCGCGCGAAAATCGTCCACGATGCCTGCGGCCAAGGGGGCTTCAGGGCCCACCAGGGTCAGGCCAATGCCGTTGTCGAGGGCCCATTGGCGCAGCACGGCCAGGTCGGTGATCGGTACATTGACCAGGTGCTTGTCTTTGGCTGTGCCGCCGTTGCCCGGTGCCACGTAGACTTGCTGGATTTTGGGCGACTGCGCCAGTTTCCACGCCATGGCGTGCTCACGGCCACCACTGCCGACTACCAATACTTTCATCAAACTTCCTTAGTTTTCAATTTCGGCGTTGTGGAAAACGTTTTGCACATCGTCCAGATCTTCCAGCACATCCAGCAATTTCTGCATTTTGACCGCATCATCGCCCGTGAGCGAAACGCTGTTTTCTGCCCGCATGGTCACTTCGGCCACATCGGCCACCAAACCGGCTGCCTCCAGCGCATTTTTCACGGCTTCAAAATCTGCGGGCGAAGTCAAGACCTCGATGGCGCCCTCCTCGTCCGTGATCACGTCCTCGGCGCCCGCTTCCAGCGCCACTTCCATGACCTGGTCTTCGCTGGTGCCCGGGGCAAACACCAGCTGGCCGCAGTGCTTGAACTGGAAAGCCACCGAGCCTTCGGTGCCCAGATTGCCGCCGTGTTTGCTCAGGGCATGACGCACCTCGGCCACCGTGCGCACCCTGTTGTCGGTCATGGTGTCCAGAATGATGGCCGCACCGCCGATGCCGTAGCCTTCGTAACGGATTTCCTCGTAGCTCACGCCTTCGAGGTTGCCCGTGGCCTTGTCCACATTGCGCTTGATGGTGTCGGCCGGCATGTTGGCCGCTTTGGCCTTCTCGATGGCCAGGCGCAGGCGGGGGTTGGCGCTGGCATCCCCACCACCGGTGCGGGCTGCCACCATGATTTCACGCACCACGCGGGTCCAGATTCGTTGTCTTTTTTCGTCTTGTCGGCCCTTGCGGTGCTGAATATTTGCCCATTTACTGTGGCCAGCCATCGGGAATTCCTTGAATGTTGATTTAACCTAGAGGCTGAATTTTACTTTTCACTCAAGGCAGGAGATTTTTGATGGCTGAACCGATGCTGATTGCCCAAAACGCCCATGCGCAGTGCCACCTGCTGCCGGGCCTGTCCAACCGCCACGGTCTGATCACCGGGGCCACCGGCACTGGCAAAACCGTGACCTTGCAAACATTGGCCGAAAACTTTTCGCGTCTGGGTGTGCCGGTCTTCATGGCCGACGTGAAAGGTGATCTGACCGGCATCAGCCAGTCGGGCAAGATCGGCGAAAAATTGGCGGCCGCGCTCCAAGACCGAGGACTGGCGCTGCCCAAGCCCATGGCCTGCCCCACCACCTTGTGGGACGTGTTTGGCGAGCAAGGCCACCCGGTGCGCGCCACCATCTCGGATATGGGGCCTTTGCTGCTGACCCGCATGCTGAGCCTGAATGACACGCAAGCCGGGGTGCTGAACCTGGTGTTCAAGATTGCCGACGACAACGGCTTGCTGCTGCTGGACATGAAAGACCTGCGGGCCATGCTGCAGTACGTGGGCGACAACGCCAAACAGTTCACCACCGAATACGGCAACATCAGCGCCGCCAGCATCGGGGCCATCCAGCGTGGCCTTTTGCAAATTGAAAGCCAGGGCGGCGACCAATTCTTTGGCGAGCCCATGCTCAACATCGAAGACTTCATGCAGACCGACGCGCAAGGCCTGGGGGTGGTGAACATCCTGGCCGCCGACAAGCTGATGAATTCGCCACGCCTGTACGCCACCTTCTTGTTGTGGATGCTGTCGGAACTGTTCGAAACTTTGCCTGAAATCGGGGACCCGGAAAAACCCAAGCTGGTGTTCTTTTTCGACGAAGCACACCTGTTGTTCAAGGATGCGCCTGCGGCCTTGGTCGAGCGCATTGAACTGGTGGTACGCCTGGTTCGCTCCAAAGGCGTGGGCGTGTATTTCGTGACACAAAACCCGCTCGACATCCCCGACAGCGTGCTGGGCCAGCTGGGCAATCGTGTCCAGCACGCCTTGCGCGCCTACACCCCGCGCGACCAGAAAGCGGTGGCCGCGACCGCGCAAACCATGCGCCCGAAACCGGGCCTGAACATTGAGGCAGCCATCTCCGAGCTGGCCGTGGGCGAGGCCCTCGTCAGTTTTCTCGACGCCAAAGGTCGACCTTGTGAGACCGAGCGCGTGTTTGTATTGCCACCCGGCAGCCAGCTGGGGCCCATCACCCCAGCAGAGCGCCAGGCCTTGATCGCAGGATCGCTGGTGGCAGGCGTGTACGAGCAAACGCTGGACCGAGAATCGGCCCACGAACGGCTCAAGGGTCATGCCACATCAGACGCCAATGCCCAAGACAAAACCGGCACCAAGCCCTTGCCCGGTCAAGCCACAGCCTCTGCCGAAAAAGAATCGGGCGGTTTGATGGGGGGCTTGTCCGAATTGTTGTTTGGCAGCACTGGCCCACGCGGCGGACAACGCGATGGTGTCGCCCAAATGGTCGTCAAAAGCGCGGTGCGCACGGTGGGTTCCGCAGTCGGTCGCGAAATCGTACGCGGCGTTTTGGGTGGCTTGCTGGGCGGCGGTCGCCGCAGATGAGCCTGGCCTGCTGCACGGGCATGCTGAATACCGCTTTTTAGCGGCACTTCCTGCAACGGCCAACGCCCCATTCTCGCCATCGGATGTGACCAGAAAACAAGGCCCCAAAGGGCCTTGTTTCGGTTTCCGATTCTCAGGATCGGGTGCTGGCAAAAGCCCCGCGCTTTCAGCCTGCGGTGGCCTCCTCGGGTTCCGCAGGTTCTGAACGGGACGCGCGGCTTTCCTTCTTCGGGTTGGGCGTGATGTCCAACTGCACTTCGTCCTTGTCGTCGATGTCCACCGTGAGGCGTCCGCCCTCGGTCAGGCGACCAAACAGCAGCTCGTCGGCCAAAGCCTTGCGGATGGTGTCCTGGATCAGGCGCTGCATGGGGCGAGCGCCCATGAGCGGATCGAAGCCCTTCTTGCCCAGGAACTTGCGCAGCGCATCGGTGAAGGTGACTTCCACCTTCTTCTCGGCCAGCTGGGTTTCCAGCTGCAGCAAGAACTTGTCCACCACGCGCAGGATGATCTGCTCATCCAGCGGCTTGAAGCTGACCATGGCATCGAGGCGGTTGCGGAACTCGGGCGTGAACAGGCGTTTGATGTCGCCCATCTCGTCCCCGGCTTGACGCGGGTTGGTGAAACCAATCGTGGCCTTGTTCATGGTCTCGGCCCCCGCGTTGGTGGTCATGATGATGATCACGTTGCGGAAGTCGGCCTTGCGCCCGTTGTTGTCGGTCAAGGTGCCGTGGTCCATCACCTGCAGCAGCACGTTGAAGATGTCCGGATGCGCCTTTTCGATCTCATCGAGCAAGAGCACGCAGTGCGGCTTCTTGGTCACGGCTTCGGTCAACAGGCCGCCCTGGTCAAAGCCCACGTAGCCTGGGGGCGCACCGATCAGGCGACTGACCGCGTGGCGCTCCATGTACTCGGACATGTCAAAACGGATCAGCTCAATGCCCAGGATGTAAGCCAGTTGCTTGGCCGCTTCGGTCTTGCCGACACCCGTGGGGCCGGAGAACAGGAAGGAGCCAATCGGCTTGTCGGTCTTGCCCAGACCCGAGCGGGCCATCTTGACGGCCGAGGCCAGCACTTCCAGCGCCTTGTCCTGTCCGAACACCACCGATTTCAAGTCGCGCTCGATGGTTTGCAGCTTGCTGCGGTCGTCGTTCGAGACGTTGGCAGGCGGGATGCGGGCGATCTTGGCCACAATGTCTTCGATCTCGGTCTTGCCAATCGTCTTCTTGCGCTTGGACGCCACCTGGATGCGCTGGGCAGCCCCGGCTTCGTCGATCACGTCAATCGCCTTGTCGGGCAGCTGGCGGTCGTTGATGAACTTGGCCGACAACTCGGCGGCGGCCTGCAAGGCAGCGATGGTGTACTTGACGCTGTGGTGGTCTTCAAAACGGCTCTTGAGGCCTTTGAGGATGTCCACCGTCTCGGACACCGTGGGCTCGACCACGTCCACTTTCTGGAAGCGGCGAGACAGGGCGGCGTCTTTTTCGAAGATGCCGCGGTATTCGGTGAAGGTGGTCGCGCCGATGCACTTGAGCTGGCCGCTCGACAGCGCAGGCTTGAGCAGGTTGGATGCATCGAGCGTGCCGCCCGAAGCCGCACCCGCACCGATCAGGGTGTGGATCTCATCGATGAACAAAATGCCGTTGGGCTTGTCTTTCAGCGACTTGAGCACACCTTTGAGGCGCTGCTCAAAATCACCCCGGTATTTGGTGCCGGCGAGCAAAGCGCCCATGTCCAGCGAATACACCGTGGCTTCGGCCAGGATCTCAGGCACCGTGCCCTGCGTGATGCGCCAGGCCAGGCCCTCGGCAATCGCGGTTTTGCCCACGCCCGCCTCGCCCACCAGCAGCGGGTTGTTCTTGCGGCGGCGGCACAGGATCTGGATGGTGCGCTCGACTTCGTATTCGCGACCGATCAGCGGGTCGATCTTGCCGTCTTTGGCCGCCTGGTTGAGGTTGTTGGTGTACTGCTCCAGAGGCGAAGCCTTTTCATTGCGGTCACCGCCATTACCGCCCTCTTCCCCTTCGCTGCTGGACGGGTTCTCGGCCGATTTGGCTGCTTCGGGTGGGTCGCTTTTGCGGATGCCGTGGGCGATGAAATTCACCACATCCAGCCGGGTGATGCCCTGCTGGTGCAGGTAGTACACGGCATGTGAGTCTTTTTCTCCAAAGATGGCCACCAGCACGTTGGCGCCGGTCACTTCTTTTTTGCCATTGCCGGTGGACTGAACATGCATGATCGCGCGCTGGATGACGCGCTGAAAACCCAAAGTGGGCTGCGTGTCCACCTCTTCAGTGCCCGCGACCTGAGGGGTGTTGTCCTTGATGAAATTGCTCAAGGCCTTGCGTAAATCGTCGATGTTGGCCGCACACGCTCGCAGCACTTCAGCCGCGCTGGGGTTGTCCAGCAAAGCCAGGAGCAAATGCTCCACCGTGATGAATTCGTGGCGTTGTTGCCGAGCCTCAACGAAGGCCATGTGCAAGCTGACTTCCAATTCTTGGGCAATCATGTGATTTCCTTATGCCTTGCTGAGAGATTGATGTGAATGGGATGTGGGGGGCATTGGCCGCTATTCAATGGGTTCACTAACACATTGCAACGGATGGCCCGCTTGCTTGGCCGCGTCCAGCACCTGATCGACCTTGGTAGCGGCCACATCGCGCGAGTAAACCCCGCAGATGCCTTTGCCGTCCAGGTGGATTTTGAGCATGATTTGGGTCGCAGATTCGCGGTCCTTGCTGAAGAATTCCTGAATCACCATCACCACAAATTCCATGGGTGTGTAGTCATCGTTCAGCATGGCCACCTGATACATCTGGGGCGGTTCTATTTTTTGGGCGCGGCGTTCCAGAACCACCGAATCGCCGCCATCGGGCGCACGGGGGGTCACGGTCGGCAGCGTCGGGTTCACAGGATTTTTCGTTGCCATGATTTCATTCTATCGATGCTTTCAAGCCCTTTAAGGCCAAGGCTTGAAAAGTCTTGGTGTCAAGCGGCCAAAAAACAGCACCTCGGGAAAACCGCACATTGACAAAATTGGCAATACCTACTCAAACTGAATGGAATAAAAAAACATGGAGACATCGTATGCCCAGTGGTACGGTCAAATGGTTCAACGATGCCAAAGGTTTTGGGTTCATCCAGCCTGATGGTGGCGGGGCTGATGCATTCGCCCACTTTTCAGCCATCCAGATGGACGGCTATAAAAGCCTCAAAGAAGGACAACGGGTCCAATTTGAATTGACGCAGGGCGCCAAAGGTCTGATGGCCGCCAACATTCAGGCCGAAAAAGCGGGCTTGGACGAGCCCATCTCTCCCGCGCCGACCTCTTGATCGGGTGCATAACGACCGGGTGAAAAGCGCCTTTTTCAGGTGCTTCAGCGGCATCGCGTTATCCTCTGGCCTTGTACCCAGAACTCCTAAGCTTGCCCGTTCTCCATGATGACATCATCTTTGATTGATTATTCGATGATCCGCCGAACTTTCACGACGGCTGTGCTCTCCGGCTGCGCGATCTTCTTGACATCGGCCCAGGCCCAGACTGGACCACAACTGGATCTTCCCCGCACACCATTGAACGCCGGCATGCACCGCCTGGATGTTCAGCTGGCCCAAACGCCTCAGCAGCGCCAGATCGGCCTGATGTGGCGCCAGGACATGCCCCAACACGAGGGCATGCTGTTTGTCTTCGAACAAGCCGCCACCCAGTGCTTCTGGATGCGCAACACGCTCATCCCATTGACCGCTGCGTTTCTTGAAGACGATGGCACCATCGTCAATCTGGCGGACATGAAACCCCGAAGTGACGATTCGCACTGCTCTGAACGTCCCGTTCGTTACGTCCTGGAGATGAATGCAGGCTGGTTTGCCAAGCGACAAATCAAGCCAGGTTACAAGCTGACAGGCCCGATTTTTGCGAAAAAACCAGGATAAATCACGGTCCTGCCACCAGGCTGATGCTCAGCTTGGGTCCCCTCAGGCCACTGCCGAATCGACTTCACACCCCCCAGACCACCTCGCAAGACTCTGAGAGGCACAGTTTGAGGAGCTTGATCATCGGGCTGGCGCGCTGAGCCAGACGGACAGGTTCCAAGGGTTCGGCTGGTGTGTCGTCAGCCGCATGCTCAGGTCGATCACTGACCGGCCGTTGCGCGTTTTCAGACCGCTGCTGCCTGGCCGCCTCGTCTTGCAACACCGCGGCCTCCAACCGCAAGATGGCATCTGGCAAATCCTGCTGAAGAATGATCCCTTTGTCAGGATCCTTGTCCAGCATGATTTTGAGCAGCCACCGGGCGTCGGCCTCCAGCATGATGAGGTCGCTGGACGCCTTGGATTTGAATTTGAACAACATGGGGGCTCCAATCGTGTTGGATTCAGCGGCCCACCGTCTCCACACCTTCGTCGTCAACGGCATCGCCCTGGATCAAGGCCTTGAGTTTATGGCTGGCATGAAAGGTCGCGACACGACGTGCATCAATAGGGATCAATTCTCCAGTGCGCGGGTTGCGGCCCGGACGCGCTGCCTTGGTGCGGATCTGGAAGTTGCCAAAGCCTGAGATCTTCACGTCGTCCCCGGCGATCAGGCTGTCCACGACCAGGTCGAAGAAGGCATCGACCATGTCCTTGGACTCGCGCTTGTTCAAGCCGATCTGCTCGAACAGCAAATCGGCCAGGTGCGCCTTGGTCAGGGCCGGGGTTTCCAGGGTTTCAAAGCTGATTTGCATGGGCGCGTCCGTTCAAAGAAGCCGCGGCATCAAGCCCGCAAACGGCCCGACACCTGCCGTGCGAGCTGGTCAATCACCGCCGTCATGGCCGCGTCGATCTGTTCATCGGTCAGTGTCGCCTCGTCGCTGTGCAAGCTCAGGCGGACCGCCAGGCTCTTTTCACCAGCGGCCAATGGGCCAACGGACTCGGCTTTTGGGCGGTAAATGTCAAACAGCACCGCATCGCGCAGCAAACCTTGGGTGGGTGCTGCATGAATGGCCGCCATCAATTGGCCGTGGGTGACCTGCTCGTTCACGATGACCGCGAGGTCCCGCTCCACCGACTGGTGCTTGGCCACCGCCTGGGCCACAGGCACCACGCGGGCCGTCACGGCATCGAGCGACAACTCAAACACCACGGGAGCACTGGGCAGTTCCCAGGCCTGGCGCCAACGGGGGTGTAACTCGCCCACATGGCCAATCACCAAGCCGTCCACCAGCACCTGAGCCGAACGCCCGGGGTGCAGCGCGGGGTGTTCGGCGGCTGCAAAAGTCGCCTTGCGCGGGGCCAGCAGCTTTTCCACATCGGCCTTCACGTCGTAAAAATCAACGTTGCGGGCCTTGCCTTGCCAGCTCAGGGGCTCCACAGGGCCCCAGGCCATGCCGGCCACGCGCATGGGTTGGTCAAAGCCCTCCACCGTGGTGTCGGTGCTTTGCACCGCGGCGTTGCGCAGGAACACGCGGCCCAGCTCAAACACGCGCACGCGGTCGGCCTTGCGGTCGGCGTTGAATTTGACGACCTGCAGCAGCGAGCCGATCAGGCTCGAGCGCATCACGCTCATCTGGCTGGCGATCGGGTTGAGCAGGCGGATCGGCTGGGCGTTGCCCGCCAAGTCGCGTTCCCAGCTTTCTTCGACAAAGCTGTAGTTGATGGTTTCCTGGTAACCCAAAGCGGCAATGGCGCGGCGCACGGCGGATGGGCTGCGCTCGGTCTCTGGGCGCACTTTGGCGGTGATGGGGGCCAGCGGCGGGTTTGTGGGCAGGTTGTTGTAGCCCACCATGCGGGCCACTTCCTCGATCAGGTCTTCCTCGATCTGCAAATCGAAGCGGAAGCTGGGCGGGGTCACGGTGACGGTGCCCTCGCCTTCTGTGACTTGCAGACCCAAACCGCGCAGCGCGTCGGCGCATTGCTTTTGCGTGAGCGGCATGCCGATGACTTTGACCGCACGGGCCACACGCAGCGTGACGGGCTGGATCGCCGGGATGTTCAGGGTTTGGTCGTCGATGGGGCCGACCTTCGTCTCGGGCGTGCCGCAAATGTCCAGCACCAGCTGGGTGATGCGCTCAATGTGCTCCACCGTCAGCTGCGGGTCGACGCCACGCTCAAAGCGGTGACCGGCATCGGTCGAGAAGTTGTAGCGGCGTGAGCGGCCCGCGATGGCGGTCGGCCACCAAAAAGCGGCTTCGATGTAGATGTTTTGCGTGTCATCCGACACGGCGGTGGCGTCGCCACCCATGATGCCCGCGAGCGACTCGACCTGGCTGTCGTCGGCGATCACGCCGACCTTGTCGTCCACCGTCACGGTATTGCCGTTGAGCAGCTTGAGCGACTCGCCGGGCTGGCCCCAGCGCACCTGCAGGCCGCCGTGGATCTTGTCGAGGTCAAAAATGTGCGATGGGCGGCCGAACTCGAACATCACGTAGTTGGAGATGTCCACCAGCGGGCTCACGCTGCGCTGGCCGCAACGGGCCAGGCGGTCCACCATCCACTGTGGGGTCTGGGCCTTTGTGTTCACGCCTTTGACCACCCGACCGCTGAAGCGGCCGCACAGGTCGGGGGCCTGCACATTCACAGCCAGCTTGTCGCTGACTTGGGTGGGCACGGTGGGGAACGTCGGGGCCTTCAAAGGCGCGCCAGTCAGGGCCGACACTTCGCGGGCGATGCCGTACACGCTCAAGCAATGCGCCAGATTCGGCGTGAGTTTGAGAGTCATCAGGGTGTCGTCCAGATTCAGGTACTGGCGAATGTCCTGACCTAAAGGGGCGTCTGCAGGCAACTCCAACAGGCCGCCATGATCGTCGGCAATCTTCAGTTCTTTGGCCGAGCACAGCATGCCTTGGCTTTCAACGCCGCGCAGCTTGCCCACCTTGATGACAAAGGGTTTGCCATCTTCACCCGGGGGCAATTCAGCCCCCACCAGGGCGCAGGGCACGCGGATGCCCACGCGGGCATTGGGCGCGCCGCAGACGATGTTGAGCAGCGCGCCCTGCCCCACATCCACCTGGCACACGCGCAGGCGATCGGCGTTGGGGTGCTGCACGGCTTCCTTGATTTCACCGACCACGATCTTCGTGAAAGGTGGAGCGACAGGCTCGAGCTCTTCCACTTCGAGGCCGGCCATGGTCAGGGTGTCGGCCAGTTGCTGGGTCGTCAGGGACGGGTTGCAGAATTCGCGCAACCAGGATTCGGGAAATTGCATGTCTCGGGTCTCGGCTTGGAATTACTGGAACTGGCTCAGGAAACGCACATCGCCGTCAAAGAACAGGCGCAGGTCGTTCACGCCGTAGCGCAGCATGGTGAAGCGGTCCATGCCCATGCCAAAGGCGAAGCCGATGAAACGCTCGGGGTCCAGGCCCATGTTGCGCACGACGTTCGGGTGCACCTGGCCGGAGCCACCCACTTCGAGCCAGCGCCCGGCGAGCGGGCCGCTCTGGAACTGGATGTCGATCTCGGCGCTGGGCTCGGTGAAGGGAAAGAAGCTGGGGCGGAAACGCAGCACCAGATCGTCGCTTTCAAAGAAAGTGCGGCAAAAATCGGTGACCACCACCTTGAGGTCTTTGAAGCTCACATTCTCGCCAATCCACAGGCCTTCACACTGGTGGAACATGGGCGAATGGGTGGCGTCGCTGTCCACGCGGTAGGTGCGGCCCGGCGCGATGACGCGGATCTCGGGCATGGCCTGACCCGCGTCGAGCAGGTTTTTGTAACGCTTGACGTGCTGCACCGCATGGCGGATCTGCATCGGGCTGGTGTGCGTGCGCAGCAGGTGCCCGCCTTCGACGTAGAAAGTGTCGTGCATGGACCGGGCCGGGTGGTCTTCGGGCGTGTTGAGCGCGGTGAAGTTGAACCAGTCGGTCTCGATCTCGGGGCCTTGGGCCACTTCAAAACCCATGGAGCCAAAGATCTGCTCCACGCGCTCCAGCGTGAGCGAAACAGGGTGCAGGCCGCCCACATTGGCGCTGCGGCCGGGCAAGGTCACATCCAGCGCCTCGGCCTTGAGCTGGGCCTGCAGCTCGGCGTCCGCCAGCGCCTGACGACGGTCGTTCAGGGCAGCCTCGATCGCCTGCTTGGCCAGGTTGATGGCGGCACCCCGGGTTTTCTTGTCTTCCACACTCAAAGCGGCCATGCCCTTCATCAGCTCGGTGATGCGACCGGCTTTGCCCAGAAACAGGGCCTTGGCGTTTTCGAGGTCGGCAGGTGTCAGTGCCTGCGCAAAACTCTGGCGTGCGGATTCGACCAGGGTGTCCAGCTCGTTCATGGTGTGGGGATCGGTGGAAGATCGTTGAATGGGGGAATAAAAAAGGGACTGAAGCTGTTGCGAGCCTCAATCCCTTTGATCGAGTGCGTGGCACAGACCCGAGGGCCCATGTCACTCATGGACTCAAGCTGCGGCCAATTTGGCTTTGACTTGGTTCACGATGCCAGCAAAAGCGGCCTTGTCGTGCACGGCGATGTCCGCCAGCATCTTACGGTCGATTTCGATGGCAGCCTTCTTCAGGCCGTTGGCGAACTGGCTGTAGGTCAGACCGCATTCACGCGCAGCGGCGTTGATACGGGCAATCCACAACTGACGGAACACACGCTTTTTGGTGCGGCGGTCACGGTAGGCGTATTGGCCAGCCTTCATCACCGCCTGTTTGGCGATGCGGAAGACATTGCCGCGGCGACCGCGGAAACCTTTTGCAAGGGCCAGGACTTTCTTGTGACGGGCGCGTGCCGTTACACCACGTTTAACGCGAGGCATAGATTTTCTCCTTGTTCGTCAGTGATTACAGGCCAGCCATGGGCAGCATCTGAGCGATGTGACCCATATTGGTCTCATGCACAGCGACTGCACCGCGAAGGTGACGCTTGTTTTTGGTGGTCTTCTTGGTCAGGATGTGACGTTTGAAGGCTTGGCCGCGTTTAACGGTTCCACCGGGACGAACACGGAAGCGCTTTTTAGCACTGCTTTTGGTCTTCATCTTGGGCATGTTAATGCTCCTTTAATTGTGCTCGTGAGGCGTCTGCAAAATCTTTGCAGCCTTGTTGGCCCCGAGCCACTTTTGACAAAAGCTGCCATGAAGCAGCTTCTGATTCGACCCGCCCGAAAGCGGGTCCAACTCTTTTTATGCCGGATCCGTTGGCGCTGCAGCATCTGCTGCTTTGCCTGCCGGCTTCTTGCGTCCTGGCGCGATCATCATGATCATCTGACGGCCTTCGAGCTTGGGAAACTGCTCGACGATGATCAGATCTGCCAGTTCGTCACGAATGCGGTTCAGCAGATCCATACCCAACTCCTGGTGCGTGATCTCGCGACCTCGGAACCGCAGGGTGATCTTGCATTTGTCACCATCCGCCAGAAAACGGCGGATGTTGCGCATCTTGATGTTGTAGTCACCATCGTCGGTACCGGGACGGAACTTGACTTCTTTGATGTCAATCACCGTTTGCTTGGCTTTGGCTTCCGCCGCACGCTTTTGCTCTTGGTACTTGAACTTGCCGTAATCCATCAAACGACAAACCGGTGGGTTAGCGGTGGCGGCGATTTCAACCAAGTCCACATCCAGCTCACCAGCCATGCGCAAGGCTTCAGCCAGAGACAAAATGCCCAGTGGCTCGTTTTCAGGGCCGGAAACACGGACCTCTGGGGCCATGATTTCACGGTTCAAACGGTGTTTACGTTCTTCGCGGTGGCGACGATCACGAAATTCGGTAGCGATGACTCAATCCTTTACGGAACAAAACTGCGACATGCAGCGCATCCATCTTTGTGCCCACGGGCCAAAGCTTGTGGCGAAACTCACCTTCAGGCTTTAGAAGCAATGTCGGCAGCAATGCGTTCAATGAACGCATCGATCGACATCACACCGAGGTCTTTGTTGCCTCGGGCGCGCACTGCGACGGTACCTGCTGCCTTTTCCTTGTCGCCTGCGACAAGGATGTAAGGCAGCTTTTGCAACGAATGCTCGCGTATTTTATACGTGATTTTCTCGTTACGCAGGTCCAGATCGACCCTAAGGCCTTGATTTGACACTGATTTCTGCAGTTTTGCAGCAATTTCGCGACAGTAATCAGACTGTGCGTCGGTGATGTTGAGCACCGACACCTGGATGGGGGCCAGCCAAGTTGGAAGCGCGCCGGCATGCTGTTCGACCAAAATACCAATGAAACGCTCCATGCTGCCCACGATGGCGCGGTGCAGGATCACGGGGCGCTGACGGGTACCGTCTTCGGCCACGTATTCCGCATCCAGACGCTCGGACAGGTTGAAGTCCACCTGGATCGTGCCGCACTGCCACTCGCGGCCAATGGCGTCTTTCAAGGTGTATTCGATCTTGGGACCGTAGAAAGCACCATCGCCTTCGGAAATCACGAACTCACAGCCCGAAGCACGCAAGCTGTCCATCAAGGCTTTTTCAGCCTTGTCCCACAGCTCATCCGAGCCGATGCGCGCTGCGGGGCGGGTGGATACCTTGTACAAAATGTCCGTAAAACCGAAATCGGCATAGACCTTCTTGAGCACCTTGGTGAAGGTGTCGCACTCGGGGAGGATCTGGTCTTCAGTGCAGAAGATGTGGCCATCGTCCTGCGTGAAGCCACGCACGCGCATGATGCCGTGCAGACCACCCGAAGGCTCGTTGCGGTGGCACTGGCCGAATTCGCCGTAGCGCAGCGGCAGGTCGCGGTAGCTCTTGATGCCCTGCTTGAAGATCAGGATGTGGCCGGGGCAGTTCATCGGCTTCAAGGCGTAATCGCGCTTTTCCGACTCGGTCGTGAACATGTTGTCACGGTACTTGTCCCAGTGACCGGTCTTTTCCCACAAGCTCTTGTCGATGATCTGCGGGCCCTTGACTTCCTGGTAGCCGTTGTCGCGGTACACCTGACGCATGTACTGCTCAATGGTTTGCCACACAGTCCAGCCTTTGGGGTGCCAAAACACCAGGCCTGGCGCGTGCTCATCGATGTGGAACAGGTCCAGCTCGCGTCCGAGCTTGCGGTGATCGCGCTTTTCAGCTTCTTCCAGGCGCACCAGGTACTGCTGCAGGTCTTCCTTGCTGGCCCAGGCCGTGCCGTAGACGCGCTGCAGCATCTCGTTCTTGCTGTCCCCACGCCAGTAGGCGCCTGCCACTTTCATGAGTTTGAAGTGCTTGAGTTTGCCGGTGCTGGGCACGTGGGGGCCCCGGCACAGGTCTTCAAAATTGCCTTCGCGGTACAGGCTGACTTCTTGATCGGCCGGGATGCTGGCAATGATTTCGGCCTTGTAATGCTCGCCCAAGCCTCTGAAATAGGCCACCGCCTCGTCACGCGGCAACACCCGGCGCACCACAGGCTCATCCTTGTTGGCCAGCTCGCTCATGCGTTTTTCAATGGCCACCAAGTCTTCGGGCGTGAAAGGACGGCTGTAGGAGAAATCGTAATAAAAACCGTTGTCGATCACGGGACCGATGGTGACTTGCGCTTCAGGAAACAGGTCCTTGACCGCATAGGCCAGCAAGTGCGCTGTGGAATGCCGAATCAACTCCAGACCTTCAGGGTCCTTGGCGGTCACGATGGCCAAGTTGGCGTTGCCCGTCATGCTGAAACTGGTGTCCACCAGCTGGCCATTGACCTTGCCACCCAAGGCCGCCTTGGCCAGGCCGGCACCAATGGATGAGGCCACCTCGGCCACTGTGACCGGGCCGGGAAATTCGCGCAATGAACCGTCGGGAAGCGTGATCTGAACCATGGAATTAAATGCAAAAGCGCGGTCATCGACCGCGCTGGATGATGGAAATAAAAAAACCTTATGCATTTTCCCACAATTGAAATTCAGTTGAACACCGGGCTTGCTGGTGTGGCGGTACGCAGGAGAAGGAACTTGGACCGCTCGCACCTGCCTGGCCTTGTTTTTTAAGCTGTTTCGTGAACGGTCGTCAGGCATTTGTCGGGATGCTTGGTTTAAGATAGTTACTTTCTTTTCATCTTGTAAAAACCTGTACCACGATGACCATGCCTGACGCCCGTTCCAAAATCATTTACACCCTGACGGATGAAGCCCCTTTGTTGGCGACAGCGGCATTTTTGCCCGTCATTCGCACCTTCACCCAAGCCGCTGGCATTGAAATTGAAACCAGCGACATCTCTGTGGCCGCCCGGATACTGGGTGAGTTCCCCGACTACCTGACACCCGAGCAAAGGGTGCCAGACAACCTGACCATGTTGGGCAAGCTGACCTTGAAGCCCGATACGAACATCATCAAGCTGCCCAACATCAGTGCCTCAGTGGGTCAACTGACTGCCGCCATCAAGGAATTGCAAAGCAAGGGCTACGCCCTGCCCGACTACCCGGACGCCCCCAAAACAGAAGAAGAAAAAGCCATCAAGGCGCGTTACGCGAAATGCATTGGCTCGGCCGTTAACCCCGTGCTGCGTGAAGGTAACTCGGACCGCCGCGCGCCCCGCGCGGTCAAGGAATTCGCCCGCAAAAACCCGCACAGCATGGCCGAGTGGAGCCAGGCTTCGCGCTCGCACGTCTCACACATGCACGCGGGCGACTTCTACCACGGCGAAAAATCCATGACCCTGGACCGTCCGCGTGAAGTGAAGATGGAATTGATCACCAAGAGCGGCAAAACCATCATTCTCAAGCCCAAAGTCTCCTTGCTTGACCGCGAAGTCATCGACAGCATGTTCATGAGCAAGAAAGCGCTGATCGAGTTTTATGAAAAAGAAATCGAAGACGCACACAAGACCGGCGTGATGTTCTCTTTGCACGTCAAGGCCACCATGATGAAGGTGTCCCACCCCATCGTGTTCGGTCACTGCGTCAAGATTTTCTACAAGGATGCGTTTGCCAAACACGGCGCCCTGTTCAAGGAACTGGGCGTCAACGTGAACAACGGCATGGCCGATCTGTACAACAAGATCACCAGCTTGCCCCAGTCCAAGCAAGACGAGATCAAGCGTGACCTGCACGCTTGCCACGAAGGCCGTCCCGAGCTGGCCATGGTGGACTCGGCCAAGGGCATCACCAACTTCCATTCGCCCAACGACGTGATCGTGGACGCCTCCATGCCCGCCATGATCCGAAATGGCGGCAAAATGTGGGACGCTAACGGCCGCTTGAAAGACGTCAAGGCCGTGATGCCCGAGTCGACCTTCGCCCGCATTTACCAGGAGATGATCAACTTCTGCAAATGGCACGGCGCGTTCGACCCCAAGACCATGGGCACGGTGCCCAACGTGGGCCTGATGGCGCAGCAAGCCGAAGAATACGGCTCGCACGACAAGACCTTCGAAATCCCCGAAGACGGCGTGGCCAACATCACCGACCTCAACACCGGCGAAGTGCTGCTGAGCCAAAACGTGGAAGAGGGCGACATCTGGCGCATGTGCCAAGTCAAAGATGCAGCGATCCGCGACTGGGTCAAGCTGGCCGTGACCCGTGCCCGCAACTCCGGCATGCCCGTGGTGTTCTGGCTCGACCAGTACCGCCCCCACGAAGCCCAGCTCATCACCAAGGTCAAGATGTACCTGCACGAGCACAACACGGCCGGTCTGGACATCCAGATCATGAGCCAGGTGCGTGCCATGCGTTACACCCTGGAGCGCGTGATCCGTGGTCTGGACACCATCAGCGCCACCGGCAACATCCTGCGCGACTACCTGACCGACCTGTTCCCCATCATGGAGCTGGGCACCTCGGCCAAGATGCTGTCCATCGTGCCTTTGATGGCCGGTGGCGGCATGTACGAAACCGGTGCGGGCGGCTCGGCCCCCAAGCACGTGCAGCAGCTGGTGGAAGAAAACCACCTGCGCTGGGATTCCTTGGGTGAATTCCTGGCACTGGCTGTTTCTCTGGAAGACCTGGGCATCAAAACAAGCAACCAAAAATCAAAGGTGCTGGCCAAGACCCTGGATGCTGCTACCGGCAAGTTACTGGACAACAACAAGAACCCATCGCCGAAAACAGGCCAGCTCGATAACCGCGGCAGTCAGTTCTATCTGGCCATGTATTGGGCACAGGAATTGGCCGCGCAAACGGATGATCTTGAACTGCAAGCCAAGTTTGCACCACTGGCCAAGACATTGAGCGAACAAGAGAAAAAAATCGTGGATGAACTCAATGCTGTGCAAGGTAAATCCGTCGATATTGGCGGGTACTACTACCCTTCACAAGAAAAGCTCAAAGCCATCATGTGCCCCAGCCCAACATTCAATGCCGCTTTGGCCGCTGCTGCTTGATTTGCTGTCTTGAGTGATTGAAAGAGCCTCCCTCAAGGGTGGCTTTTTTTTCACCCGAATCAACCCACGGTTCATCGGCATAGGGGGCCTCCATTGTAGGAGGCACCCCTGCCACACCACCCGGCATGCGGGTCCGCACCGGGCGGTTCGAGCGCTTGAGGTCAGGACAGCCTTGGCACCCCCAGCCGGTCATAG